>UMFU01055059.1_pt1 | contig 12505 bp, 10 predicted proteins | sample 1965091 | NCBI WGS metagenome assembly UMFU01 (sample SAMEA4836054, study PRJEB28245) | human gut metagenome | biome: gut microbiome; material: fecal sample | place: Denmark | collected 2008
CTGCTGGACGTGTTCAAAAAGCCCAAGTACGTTTTCCTGTTCATTGGCGATGGCATGGGCACTGCCCAGATCCAGTCCGCACGCTTTTACAAGGGCACTGTGGACAACAACGGCGCTGTGACCGAGGCTGACCTGAGTTTTACCGGCTTCCCGCAGGTGGGCAGCGTGACCACCTACGACAGCACCTCCTTCTGCCCGGATTCTGCTTCCACTGCCACCTCCATCGCCACCGGCCACAAGACCGAGAGCGGCGTCATCAATATGTGCCCCTGGACCCGCGATGTGCCCTACGAGACCATCGCCGAAAAGCTGCACACCCAGAAGGGCTATAAGGTTGGCGTGATTTCCACCGTGAACATCGACCACGCCACCCCCGCTGCTTTCTACGCCCACCAGAAGACCCGCAAGAACTACTACCAGATCGGCGTGGAGCTGGCAAACTCCGGCTTTGAGTACTTTGCCGGCGGCGAGTTCCAGAAGGTGAACGGCGATGGCACCGGCCCCGACAACCATACCGTGGCTGCCAACGCCGGTTACAACGTGGTCACCACGCAGGCCGGTGCCGCTGCCCTGACCGCCGGTGCTGGCAAGACCCTGATCATTGCCGAGAATCTGGGCGATGGCAAGGCCATGAACTACGCCATGGACGCTGCCAACGGCGAGTGGCAGCTGACCGACTACGTCAAGAAGGGCATCGAGCTGCTGAACAACAAGAAGGGCTTCTTCCTGATGACCGAGTCCGGTAAGATCGACTGGGCCTGCCACGCCAATGATGCCGCTGCTTCCATCCACGATGTGCTGGAGATGAGCAACGCGGTGCAGGCTGCGGTGGACTTCTACAATGCCCACCCCAACGAGACTTTGATCCTTGTCACCGCCGACCACGAGACCGGCGGCATGGCCATCGGCTACAAGACCACCAACTACGACACCTTCCTGACCAATCTGGCACACCAGAAGATGTCCTACGCAAAGTTCGATTCCACCTATGTGCAGGGCTACATTGCCAACAAGACCCCCTTTGAGACTGCCATGCAGGATGTGAAGAACGTCTTTGGCCTGACCCTGCCCACCGACCCCGCTGCCGCCAGCGCAGGCAAGCTGCTGCTGACCGACTACGAGGCGGAGAACCTGCGCAAGGCCTACGAGCGCACCCTGCAGGTGGGTTCCTCCAGCCAGAGCAAGATGAGCCAGCAGGATTACGAGCTGTACGGTACTTACATCCCCTTCAGCATGGCTGTCTGCCACACCATCAACCACAAGTCCGGTATGGATCACACCACCTACGCCCACACCGGTGCCATGGTCAACGTGTACGCCATGGGTGTCGGTGCCGAGAAGTTCGGCGGTGTGTACGACAACACCGAGATCTACCACAAGCTGGCTGAGCTGACCAAGGTCCAGTAAGCCAGCAAGTAAGAACCCCCTGATTTTCCCACCTCACTTCCTGCTTCACTTTTCCACAGCCAAGCCTCAAAATGTGCAAAACCCTTCCTGCCGCAAGCGCAAAGACTGCGCCCGGCAGGGAGGGTTTTGTTGTAATGTCAATGCTGAATGCTTCAGGCCTTCATTTCGGGAAAGCCCTCCAGTTTGGAGGTGCAGTGGGGGCACACCTTGGTGGTGGGCTCCTCCGGCTCGGCGGGCGCTTCGGGCTTTTTGTGCAGGGAGTTGACAAACTTGATCACAACGAACAGCACAAAGGCAACGATGAGGAAGTTGATGATGGAGTTGACGAACTCGCCGATCTTGATGCTGGAGCCGCCCAGTCCGATGACCACATCGGAAAAATCTGCCTTGAAGAACAGGCCGATCAGCGGGTTGATGATGTCCTCCACCAACGCGGTGACGATGGCGGTGAAGGCACCGCCGATGACAACGCCCACTGCCATGTCCAGCACGTTGCCGCGCATGGCAAATGCCTTGAACTCTTCAAGGAACTTTTTGATGCCGCTTTTTTTCTCCTCCATAGATAAACCGCTCCTTCTTGTTCCCTTTTTTTACCGCAAGGGGTTCTTTTATTTTTATAATAGCGTATTGTGCGGCGATTTGCAAGAGTAAAGCAGCCCCTTTTATAGAAAACAAAAAGCAGCCTCTCCCGTGAAAAAACGATCCCGGAAAGTCCGCAGACTTTCCGGGATCGTCCTATTCAAAAATAGTTTTCCGCTGATTTATGCTGCGGGCTGCTCTGCGGCAGCAGGCTGCGGGTCAGCAGTCACCGTAATGGTGCGGCTGATGCTGCCGCAGGAGTAGTTGCCCCCCGCCTTGGCGGTCTGGGTGTAGGTGCCGGGCTCGGTGGGCACGCCGCTCATTTTGCTGCTGAACCACAGGAAGGTCTTTTTCTTGTAGGTGTAGCTCACCTTGCCGTTTTCAGCCACCTGTCCGTCCGAGATCACCTTGGCGGTCAGATCAGCGTTTTGCAGCTGGGAGACGGTCATGCTGGCCGGGGCATCGGCTGCCCAGCTCAGGCTGACGTTTTCGGTCTTGGGCTTGATCTTGAACATGGCAAACCCGGCGGCGTTGATATCGCTGCTTTCCAGCGCAATGGCACCGGCAAAGTACTTGCCGCTGTCCTTGGGCTGCTCGTCCAGATAGATGCGGCTCAGCGCACCCTCGGGCAGATACTTGCGGATCAGGCTCAGCGCCAGCTTCATGCCGTTGGAAACATTCTTCACCGTGGTCAGGTAGCTGGCCGGGACAAAGAAGCTGACGGTGTCCATCACCGACACTACTTCGTCCGCCACCCGCAGCAGCACGCTGACATCGTTGCCGTCGATCAGCTGCTTGAGGTAGCTGTATACGTTGAATTCCTCGGCCTGGTCCGGGGTCTGGGACATCTTTTTGGGCAGGGGGATCAGCTTGAGCAGGGTGCGCAGCTTATCCGAGATCATCAGGGTCACATAGCCGTAGGCTTCGCCGCTGGTGCCCAGCACCACAGCGATATACTGGGTGTTTTCGGGCCGGGTCTCCACCTCCAGCTTATAATCGGAGCCGTAGACAAGGTTGCCGGTCGCCCGGATGCGGATGTTGACGATATCATTTTCATCCTCTGCCGCGCTCAGCGCTGCGGCATCGGGCAGTTCCTCGCTGACAACAGCGGTGCTTTCCGGCTGCTGCGTTGCAGCTAAAGCAGGCATCGCCAGTACACCAAGCATCATGCTGACCGCAAGCAGGAGCGAGATCCATCGTTTGGCCTTCATACGAAAACCTCCTTTGTTGTTTGGTATCATACTCACATTTTACCGCAAAATAATCCTATGGTCAATAACGGGATTCAAGCCGGGCGCATCACTCCCCGATATAGGTAAAGCGGGGCTGGGTAACGCCGTCCCGGGTCACGGTTTCCAGCCACATGGCGGCGGGGCGCACCCACAGCCCGCCCTCGCCGTACAGGGCGCGGTACACCACCATTTCCTCCTCGGTCTCGCTGTGGCGTGCCACGCCCAGCACCTGATACTCGTTGCCTTTAAAGTGGCGGTAGCGCCCGGGGCGCACCGGATATTGCAGTTCCTTCATAACTGTTCCCTTCTCTTTCTGCAAAAAGGGCTGCTGCGCCGGGCGGGTGCAGCAGCCCACAAACCTTATATTATAAATATTACAGCGTGCTGTCCGTTCCATCGCCGGGGGTCTGCTCGGCAGAGTACAGCAGCATCAGGTGGTTGGCCGAGGCTTCCAGCTGGCTCTTGGCCTGCCGCAGGGCGGCTTCCTCAGTCTCGTTCATCTTTTCGGGCTTATCCTTGCGCAGGCAGTGGCGCAGGTTGGCAAGGTCGGCCTTCACGCGGGCCTTTTCGTCCTTGTCCAGCTCTTTTTTGCACTTGGAAAGTGCTTCATCCACCTTGTAGGCCAGCACCTCGGCCTGATTGTGCAGGTCCAGACGCTCCTTGCGGCGGCTGTCCTCAGCCTCGTAAGCGGCGGCGTCTGCCATGGCGCGCTGGATCTCGTTTTCGGAAAGGTTGGTGCTGCCGGTAATGGTAATGTTCTGCTCCCGCCCGGTGGCAAGGTCTTTTGCAGATACCTTCACCACGCCGTTCACGTCGATATCAAAGGTGACCTCGATCTGGGGCTTGGACGAGAAGCTTGCCCGGATGCCGTTCAGCTTGAACTTGCCAAGGGACTTATTGTCCCGCGCAAAATGGCGCTCGCCCTGCAGAACGTTGATCTCCACGCTGGTCTGCATGGGACGGGCGGTAGTAAAGATCTGGCTCTTGCGGGTGGGGATCATGCTGTTGCGGGTGATCAGCGGGGTGGCGACCCCGCCCAGCGTCTCGATGGACAAGGTCAGCGGGGTCACGTCCATCAGCACCAGTCCCTGCGCCGCCGCGCCGGTGGCACCCGCCAGCTTGCCGCCGCCCTGCAGCAGTGCACCCTGCACCGCTGCACCCATGGCAACGCACTCATCCGGGTTCAGGCTGTGGCTGGGCTCCTTACCCAGCAGCTCCCGCACCTGCCGTTCCACGGCGGGCATCCGGGTGCTGCCGCCCACCAGCAGCACCTTGCCCAGCTGGCTGGCAGAGATGCCGGCATCCCGCAAGGCGTTTTGCACCGGGGTCACGGTGCGGGACAGCAGATCGCCGGTCATCATCTCGAATTGCGGGCGGGACAACGCGATATCCAAGTGGTGCGGCCCGTCCTTGCCCACCGCGATAAAGGGCAGGTTCAGCTGGGCAGAGGGCGCACTGGAAAGCTCCTTCTTGGCCTTTTCCGCTTCCTCCTTCAGCCGTCCCATGGCGGCGGGGTCGCGGGTCAGGTCGATGCGGTCAGACTTTTTGAACTCGGCCACAGCGTACTCCACGATGCGCTGGTCAAAGTCGTCGCCGCCCAGATGGGTGTCGCCGCCGGTGGCCAGCACCGTAAAGGTGCCGTCCTCGATCTCGATGATGGACACATCAAAGGTGCCGCCGCCAAGGTCGTAGACCAGGATCTTCTGCGCGGCTTCGTTGTCCAGACCGTAGGCCACCGCGGCGGCGGTAGGCTCGTTGATGATGCGCAGCACGTTCAGCCCCGCAATGCGGCCTGCATCCTGCGTGGCCTTGCGCTGGCTGTCGTCAAAATAGGCAGGCACGGTGATGACGGCTTCGGTGACCGACTCGCCCAGATAGCTCTCGGCGTCCCGGCGGATCTTGGCAAGGATCATGGCGCTGATCTCCTGCGGGGCAAGGTCCTTGCCGTCAATATGCGCCCGGTAGTCCGAACCCATGTACCGCTTGATGCTGGAGATCGTGCGCCCGGAATTCGTGGCGATCTGGCGCTTGGCCGCGCCGCCCACCAGACGCTCGCCGTCCTTGGTAAAGGCCACCACGCTGGGGGTGGTGCGCTCGCCCTCTGCATTGGTGATGACCACAGGCTTGCCGCCCTCCACCACTGCCACACAGGAATTGGTCGTACCCAGATCAATGCCGATCACTTTGCTCATACTGTTTCCTCTGTTTCTTGTCCGCCGTGTCTGCGGGCTGTTTTTTCTCCAGTCTATCTTACAGGACGGCTGTGACCATTTTTTAGTCCAATTGTAAAGATTCTATGTTGTATGCCGCCGGAGCCGTGGGCGGCTCGTGGGTCAGCGCATAGAGCAGCTGCTCGGTCTCCTGCAGCCAGCGGTCGGCGTCCGGCTCGTGCTCCCGCTGCAAAATGGTAAACGCCTGCTTTGCCTCTGCCGCCTGCGCCAGCGCCTTTTTGCGGGAGGTGTAGCGGGTCTCGTACTGCGCCAGCCGCAGGCAGACCCGGGGCGTATACTCGATATCCGGCATCGCTGCCGCGTTCTGCCGCGCCCGGCGGTACCACAGCAGTGCCTTGCCGTTGTCGCCCCGGGCGGCGCAGTCATCGCCAAGGTTCAAAAGGGCGATGGGCTCTCCGCTTTCGGCTGCGGCCTTCCACAGCTTGCGCGCCTGCGCAGCGCTTTTGGGTACGCCGCGCCCCTGATACAGGCACTCGCCCAGCAGCGAGAGCCCGGCAGAACTGCCCTGCTCGGCGGCTTTCTGGTAGCACTCTGCCGCTGCCGCCCAGTGTCCGGCGCGGGCAGCTTCTTTCCCGGCTTCGGCCTCCTCTGCGCCGGGGCCCTCCGGGGTGTGGCCTGCGTGCAGCAGACCGTTGAGCAGCGCACCGTCCAGCGAGGCGGAATTGCTCCACGGGTCCAGCACCACACCGTCGATGCCCGGGGTGTCCAGCGCCAGCTGCATGGCCTGCTCCAAGGTGCGGTCAGCCATGGGGCGGCTGCCGGTGCTGCGGTCCGCACCGGCCGCTGCCACCGAGGTGAACAGCGGCAGCCAGCAGCGTCCCTTATCGTTGCGCAGCGTCCACAAGGCAAGGCCGTCGGCCTTTTCCGCCGGGATGGGATGCTCCATCCACGGGGCGGGCGCACCCTGCGCCGAAAGCGCCGTCTGCAGCGGCACCAGCACATGGGTTTCCAGCTCCAGCGCGTAATTCAAAGCGCTCATCAGGGTCCAGAAGCTCTCCTCGTTCTGCCCCTTGTACAGCCCCTGCACCGCCTGCTCGATGGCCGGGCAGCCGGTGCCGCGCGGGCTGTACACCGGTGCGGTGCGGCTGCGGCTGCGGCCCACCGGGCGGAAGCGTACCCCGCCGTCTGTTCGTCTTGCCATTGTGTTCACCATACTTCCCTATCAATCTCAGCTCTAGTATAACAGGATTTGGCAGCTTGTACAATGCAAAACACAGCTGCGGCACTGGATTTTCAGTATACATCGCGTTATAATAAGGTGTATTTTGACCCCGAAGGAGGAATTTTTTTGAACCGGATGCTTGGCTACCTGAAGGGCTACGAGCGCGAAAGTGTGCTTGCACCGCTCTTTAAGATGCTGGAAGCCACCTTTGACCTGTTTGTGCCACTGGTCATGGCGGATATCGTCAATGTGGGCATTGCAGCACATGACCTGCATTATATTCTGGTGCGGTGCGGCCTTTTGCTGCTGCTGGCTTTCATCGGCCTTACCTGCAGCCTGACCGCGCAGTATTTTTCCGCCAAGGCGGCGGTGGGCTACTCCACCGCGCTGCGGCACGCCCTGTTTGCCCATATCCAGAGCCTGAGCTTTTCAGAGATGGATACACTGGGCACCAGCACCCTCATTACCCGCATGACCAGCGATGTCAATCAGGTGCAAAGCGGGCTCAACCTGTTTTTGCGCCTGTTCCTGCGCAGCCCCTTTGTGGTGCTGGGCGCCATGGTCATGGCCTTTACGGTCAACGCCCGGGCGGCAATGATCTTTGTCGTCACCATCCCGCTGCTCAGCGTGGTGGTGTTCGGCGTGATGGTGGTCACCCGGCCGCTGTATAAGACCGTGCAGACCCGGCTGGACCGGGTGCTGGGCCTGACCCGCGAGAACCTGACCGGCGTGCGCGTGGTGCGCGCCTTTGATAAGGAGCAGAGCGAGATCGACCGCTTTGAGGACGCCAACGCCCTGCTGACCGGGATGCAGCTGCACGTCGGCCATCTTTCGGCGCTGATGAATCCGCTGACCTATGTGCTCATCAACCTTGCCATCGTGGCGCTGCTGTATGTGGGCAGCATCGAGATCAACGTGGGCGGCATGGCCTCCGGTGATGTGATTGCGCTGGTAAACTACATGAACCAGATCCTTGTGGAGCTGGTAAAGCTTGCCAACCTCATCGTACAGATCAGCAAGGCGCTGGCCTGCGCAGGCCGTGTGCAGGCGGTGCTGGATACAAAGCCCGGCATGACCTTCCCGGCAAAGCTTCTGGGCGAAGTGCCCGCCGACAAGACCGGCGATGCCGTGCGCTTTGACCATGTAGGTCTGACCTACGCCGGGGCAGGCGCACCCAGCCTGACCGATATCAGCTTTACCGCGAAAAAAGGCCAGACCATCGGCGTCATCGGCGGCACCGGCAGCGGCAAATCCAGCCTTGTAAACCTCATCCCGCGCTTTTACGATGCCACCGAGGGCAGCGTGGAGATCTTTGGCCGTCCTGTGGCCAGCTACCCCCGGGACGCTTTGCGCGGCAGGGTTGCGGTGGTCATGCAGAAGGCGCAGCTCTTCGGCGGCACCATCCGCTCCAATCTGCTGTGGGGCAACAAGGATGCCACCGACGCCGACCTGTGGGCGGCGCTGGAAACGGCACAGGCCGCAGACTTTGTGCGTGCAAAGCCCCTTGGGCTGGACGAGCCGGTGGAGCAGGGCGGACGCAACCTTTCCGGCGGACAGAAGCAGCGGCTCACCATCGCCCGTGCGCTGGTGGGCAAGCCGGACATTTTGATTTTGGATGACAGCGCCAGTGCGCTGGACTACGCCACCGACGCCGCCCTGCGCAAGGCACTGGCGGCGCTGCCCGGGGCACTGACCGTGTTCATCGTCAGCCAGCGTGCCGCCAGTTTGCAGCACGCCGACCAGATTCTGGTGCTGGATGACGGCCATCTGGTGGGCATCGGCACCCACAGCGCCCTGCGCAGCAGCTGCCCGGTGTACGAGGAGATCTACGAGAGCCAGTTCAAAAAAGGGGAGGCAGAAGCATGAGTGCAAAAGCAAAAAACAAGCTGACCCCGCAGCAGCGCAAGGCCACCCTGAACCGGGTGCTGCACAAAATACGTCCGTACAGCGCCTTTGTGGTGTGCAGCCTGCTGGTGGCGGCGGTCAGCGTAGCCGCTCAGCTGTATATCCCCATCCTGTGCGGCGACGCCATTGATAAGATGCTGGGCAAGGGCAATGTAGACCTTGCCGGGGTGCTGCGCATTGCAGTAAGCATTCTGGTGGTGGCAGCCGTAGCCGCCCTTGCGCAGTGGCTTTTGAGCGTGTGCAACAACCGCATCACCTTCTCGGTCAGCCGTGATCTGCGCAACGAGGCGCTGCGCAAAATTCAGACCCTGCCGCTGTCCTATCTGGACAGCCACCCCTCCGGCGATATCGTCAGCCGCATGGTGGCGGATGTGGACACCTTTGCGGACGGCCTGCTGATGGGCTTTACCCAGCTGTTCTCCGGCATCCTGACCATTTTGGGCACCCTGCTGTTCATGCTGCGGGAGAATGTGCCCATCACGCTGGTGGTAGTGTGCATTACCCCGCTGAGCCTTGTGGTGGCGGGCTTTCTGGCAAAGCGCAGCTACGGCTACTTCCAGAGCCAGAGCACCGTCCGCGGCAAGCAGACCGCGCTGGTCAACGAGATGATCGAAGGCCAAAAGGTGGTGCAGGCCTTTGGCCACGAAGCCGAAAGCCTTGCCGCCTTTGACGAAGTGAACGGACAATTACAGGACGTGAGCCTGAAGGCCATCTTCTTCTCCAGCCTGACCAACCCCGCCACCCGCTTTGTGAACAACATCGTGTACGCAGGCGTGGGTCTTGTGGGTGCGCTGTACGCCGTGCGCGGCGGCATCACCATCGGTCAGCTGAGCGTCTTTTTAAGCTACGCCAACCAGTACACGAAGCCCTTCAACGAGATCTCGGGCGTGGTCACCGAGCTGCAAAACGCACTGGCCTGCGCCGCCCGGGTGTTTGAACTGCTGGACGCCGAGGATCAGGTGCCGGAGGCTGAAAACGCCGCCGCGTTGCAGCCGGACGGCCATGTGCAGCTGCAGGATGTTTCTTTCCGCTACCTGCCCGACCGCCCGCTCATCGAGGGGCTCTCGCTGGACGTGCAGCCCGGCCAGCGCATTGCCATCGTAGGCCCCACCGGCTGCGGCAAGACCACCCTCATCAATCTGCTGATGCGTTTCTATGATGTGAACAGCGGCAGCATCAAGGTGTCCGGCACCGATATCCGGGATGTGACCCGCGCCTCCCTGCGCGGCAGCTACGGCATGGTGCTGCAGGACACCTGGCTGCGTGCCGGCACGGTGCGGGAGAACATTGCCTACGGCAAGCCGGACGCCACCATGGACGAGGTGATTGCCGCCGCCAAGGCTGCCCACGCCCACAGCTTTATCCGCCGCCTGCCCGATGGCTACGACACTGTCATTGCAGAGGACGGCGGCAATATCAGTCAGGGACAAAAGCAGCTGCTCTGCATCGCCCGCGTGATGCTCTGCCTGCCGCCCATGTTGATCTTGGACGAAGCCACATCCTCCATTGATACCCGCACTGAGGTGCGCATCCAGAAGGCCTTTGCCCGCATGATGCAGGGGCGTACCAGCTTTATCGTGGCACACCGCCTTTCCACTATCCGGGAGGCAGATGTCATCCTTGTGATGAAGGACGGCCACATCGTGGAGCAGGGCAACCACGACCAGCTGCTGGCGCAGGGCGGCTTCTACGCCAAGCTCTACAATAGCCAGTTCGAGGGCGTGCAGACCTGAGGACGCTGTTGTATCCTATCCAAACTGTAATAACGAATGACGAAAATGCACTTTGTTAAATAAAACAGGCCGAATAGGCACTCGTTCATAAAATATTAATAATATATTAACATTCAGTACACCACTTTTCGGTATACATAGGGCAACAAAGGCGCGCAGTGCGCCGAACCCCCGCCAAAAAGGGCAAAAACGCGCAGACTGCTGTGGTGTGCGGCGGTCTTGGAAATGCCCTTGGTACAGGAAAGGAAACGTTACTTATGAAAATTGGTTTTTGGGAACTTATCGTCATCGTCATCGTGGCGTTTGTGTTCATCGGCCCGGACCAGCTGCCTGTCTACGCAAAGAAGATCGGCAAGATGCTCCGCGAGCTGAAGAAATACACCGGCGCTGCTTCTGAGGAGATTCAGAAGAACGTGGTGGAGCCGCTGAACGAGATTCAGGCTCCCCTGAAAGAGGCTGTTGCCCCCCTGACTGATATCAAAAAAGATATCGACAGCAGCATGCGGGACGTGACCAAGAGCTTTACCGGCATTGGCAAGACCAGCAAGGAGGAAGCCGCCAAGAAGCAGGCTGAGACCGAGGAGGTCACCGACCTGACCGAGGATGCTGTGGAGGAACTGCCCGAGCAGCCCGCCGAAGCCCCGGCTGAAACTGTGGAGGCTCCCGCCGAAAAGCCGGAGCAGGCCGCTGCCGAGGCCGCACAGCCTGCCGCCGAGCCGGTGGCTGAGCCTGTGCAGGAAGCCCCTGCCGCAGCCGAAGAAGCCGCCGAAGCTGCACCCGCTGAGGAAGCAAAGGTGTAAGCGCCCCTACTTATTTATGGATGCACCCGCGCCCGCGGTTGCCAGATACATTCTGTAATACGCCCGCCACGCGGCGCGGCAAGAAAAAGGAGATATTTATTATGCGTATTGGTACTAATGAGCTGCTGATCATTCTGGTTGTCGTTCTGCTGATCTTTGGACCCAAGAACCTGCCGAAGCTGGGCAAGATGTTCGGTAAGACCATCAATGGCTTTAAGAAGGGCATGGAGGACGAGGACGCCGAGCAGTCCGAGGAGACTGTAAAGAAGGCTGATAAGAAGGACGAAGACGAGGAGTAATTGTGGCTACAAACAAAAAGCGCAAAAAGAAAGCCGAAGTCATGGCAGAGGACGGCAGCATGACGCTGACCGGCCATCTGAAAGAACTGCGGAACCGGCTCATCATCTGCGCGGTGGTGTTTGTGGTGGGCGTGGTGGTCTCGCTGGCGTATGCAGACCGTCTGATCGATCTGCTTACCGCCATGGGCCGCGACTATTACCAGTTCGTGTCCATTGCCCCGCAGGAAAAACTGATGCAGTATTTCCGGGTGTCCATTCTGGCCGGTGTGGTGGTAACGGTGCCTGTGGCCTTTTACAACATCTACGCCTTTGCAAAGCCGGGTCTGAAAAAGAGCGAGAGCACCTTTTTCAAACTGGTCATGCTGCTGGGTCTGATCCTGTTCTGCGTGGGCGTGCTGTTTGCCTATAAGCTCATGATGCCGTTCATGCTGCGGTTCCTCAGCACCGGCATCGAGGGTGCTGAGTACATCCAGACCACCACCAGTATCGAGAGCTACGTCAACCTCTGCCTGACCATGTTCATCATCTTTGGCTGCGTGTTCGAGATGCCGCTGATCACCATCATCCTTTCCAAGATGGGCATCATCAACCCGCAGATCCTCAAGCAGGTGCGCGGCGTGGCCATCGTGGTCATCTTCTTCATCGCTGCTGTGGTCACCCCGCCGGACATCGTGTCCCAGTGCATGGTGGCTTTCCCCATGGTGCTGCTGTATTTCGTCAGCATCTTCCTGAGCGGCATCTTCTATAAGCCGCGCGATACGGATGAGGATGACGAGGAAGAAGAGGAGAGCGAGGACTGATCCCGCTTCTGTTCCGGTTTTCATCAACTGAATCAAACGCCGCTGCACGGCTGTGCAGCGGCGTTTCTTGTTGGCACGGAAACAAAAAAGCTGCCGCACAGCTTTGTGCAGCAGCCTATGAGAAAATAAAGGAGAAACGCAGGTTCAAAAAAGATTATTTGCCCAGATGCCAGATATCGCGGTCGTACTCGGCAATGGTGCGATCAGAGGAGAACATGCCAGCCTTGGCAATGTTCACAAGGCACTTACGCCGCCAGCCCGTGGGGTCGCAGGCGTAATCGCTGAGGGCCTGTCCCTTGCGCACAACGTAGGCATTGAAGTCCGGCAGGGTCTGGAACCAGTCCTTGTGGATCAGCT
>UMFU01043591.1_pt1 | contig 12466 bp, 10 predicted proteins | sample 1965091 | NCBI WGS metagenome assembly UMFU01 (sample SAMEA4836054, study PRJEB28245) | human gut metagenome | biome: gut microbiome; material: fecal sample | place: Denmark | collected 2008
TGTCATCACGACGCCCGCTTCCTTGCAGAGTGCAAGCGTGCGCTTGGCAAGGCCGGGGGCCGTGTTCACGGAGACGAAATAGCCGCCCTTGGGCGTGTGCCAGCTCGCAATGCCGAGCGGCTTGATCTCGCGCTCGAGCGTTTCGACGACCATGTCGAACTTCGGCTTTAAGATCTTGGCGTGCTCCTTCATTAGCGCGAGCGTGTGCTCCTTGTTTTGCAGGAACTTCACGTGGCGCAGCTGATTCATCTTGTCGAAGCTGATGGCCTGAATGCCGATGAGCTTGGTCATGTACTCCATGTTGGCCTCGCTGCACGCAAAGCACGCAATGCCCGCGCCGGGGAGCGTCACCTTGCTCGTGGAAGCGAACTCGAAAACCATGTCGGCGTTGCCGTACTTCTCGCACTCGCTCAGAATATCCTTGAACGGGACGAACTCGCCGTCAAACTCGTGGATGCAGTAGGCGTTGTCCCACATCAGCAGGAAGTCCGGCGCGGCAGGCTTCATCTTTGCGATGCGCTCGATGGTCTCGTCGGAGTAGATGATGCCGTCGGGGTTCGAGTACTTCGGCACGTTCCACATGCCCTTGACGCTCGGGTCCTTGATGAGGTTTTCGACAATGTCCATGTCGGGGCCGTTTTCGGTCATCGGGATGGTGATGAGCTCAAAGCCGAAGCTCTCGGTCACCTTGAAGTGGCGGTCATAGCCCGGCGCGGGGCAGAGCCATTTGACGCTCTCTTCCTTGCACCACGGCTTTTCGCTGTGCAGCAGGCCGTGGGTGTAGGCCTTGGAGACCGTGTCGTACATGAGCTGGAGGCTCGAATTGCCGCCGGCGAAGACCTGAGAGGTCTTGCAGCCGAGAATATCGGCGAACAGCTTACGCGCGCTCTCAAGACCCTTGAGCTCGCCGTAGTTGCGGGCGTCCACGCCGCTGTCCACGCACTCCTCGGCGCTGGTCAGCGCGGTCAGGATGCCGCTGACAAGGTCGAGCTGCTGCTTGCTCGGCTTGCCGCGCGCCATGTTGAGCTTGAGGCCCTTGGCCTTCCAGCTCTCGTATTCGGCGGACACCTTGTCGTATTCCTGCTGCCACTCGGCAGCGGAAAGAGCCATATAATCCATGATGATTCTCCTTTACAGGTAATTTATCCGATTAAAGTAACTGCATTATAGCACAGGGAAAAATCAGGCGCAAGTGTCCACATATAACAATCATTTGTTTTGCCTGCGGCAACAAGTTGACTCATTGAACAGATTGTACTGCCCCTCGCCGCAATAGAGAGGGGCGCTGCTTTTTGGCGAAAGCGGGAAAGAAAACGCGTCAGCACTAAACATAGTGCTGACAGTGCGTCCAAATCAGGCAAAAGTAAGGCCGCGGAAAGCACATCGCTTCCCACGGCCTTGATCGTTTTTATAGAATTGGTCTTGTCACAGCTCGGTAAAGGTGCGAATTTCGTCGAGCTGGGCGTAACGCCGCGCGTGTGTTGTGCTCACCTTTCCGGCGCAGACGGGGCAGCCGCACTGCTGCGCGCCGGTGCGCGGATAGATGACGGATTTCCACACGTGTCCCATGGAGCACTGCCACCAGACCTTTTTGTTGCTGCCGGGCGTGACCATCTCCGGTGTCAGCGCGCCGTTGAGCGACGGGTGCTACTGCGCGGCAACGCCGGGACAGAGCGTTTTCAGATCATTGAAGCCTTTGAGCACCTTGCGTCCCGCGCAATAGGGACATCCGGTCTTGCGCTGCGTGCGCGACGAGACCGTGGCGCGGTAGGAATGCCCCAGCTCGCAGCGCCACCAAGCGGGACGGTTGGAACTGACGGCGACATCGCTGGGCTTCAGGCACCCGTTTTTGCGCTTATCCCACTGTGCGGCGATCTCGGGCTGGAGGTGGGCAAGGCCTTTTTCGCCCGTGACGATCGTCTTGCCCGCGCACACGGGACATCCGTGCCCCCACGCCGTGCGCGAGGCGACGGGCGACTGCCACGAGTGCCCCTCCGGACAGCGCCACCAGATGCGGATCTTCGAGCCCGTGGAGACGTCGCGCGGCGAAAGCGGGCCGTTTTTCTCACGGTCCCACTGCGCGGCCACGTCGGGATAGAGCGTTTCCAAATCGTTGAAGCCGGGCAGGACCTTTCGCCCTGCGCAGTACGGACAGCCGCTCCCCTCGGAGCGCACATGCACCGTCGTCTGCCACGAATGGCCGTTTTCACACGTCCACCAGACTTTTTTCTTGCTGCCGTAGGAAACGGTGTCCGGCGTGAGCGGAAAATTGCGCGATTCGTCCCATTCTTTCAGTAAGTTTGTCCTTTCATGCAGCATGCAGAACTCATAAAATGTTTGTCGCATGTTCATCCCCCTCTTTTCGGCAAAAAAGGGTTCCCGCCTGTACCTTGCTTTCAGAGAGGGCCGGGCGGTGCAGGAAGGGCGATGCCCTTCCGAATGATTTGCAACCGGCTGTCATAACCGCACACGGCGGCCTTAGACCCCTCTGGCTTTGCGTCCCTGCTTTTCAGCAGGTTTGCCAAACATTGCTTTGCATGTTCAGATCAGTACAGGCGCTTTCGCGCCGGAAACGGGGAAGAAAAAACTTCCGCTTTGACAGAATCAATGAAAAAAGATTCGCCGATCCTGCTATATCTGTATTCTATCACGAACTTTCCGTAAAAACAGGGCGGGTGACAAGACAGAATTCGGAAAAGTGATATAAAATTTGGAAAAATCTGAAAGAAATTAACGAAATATTAGCGTTTTCATGCTGATTCTCTATGTTTTTGACGCGATGAGGAGGATAGAAACCGCGCGCGGCGACGCGACCGAAACCGCGTTTTCTTGACATCTTCCGCCGTTTCGGTATGATAGAGTCATCCCGTTTTTTGGAGGCAACTATGCATTCAGTGACAACTAAGAAGGCCGCGCTCGCGGCGCTTCTCGTTCTGGCGGCGCTCCTTTCCATCTTCGCGGTAGGGAAGAGAGCGTCCGACCCCGCGTACCATCAAGCGTCCATCGACGCGCTCGCGGAAAAGCAGGAGACAGTGCTTGAGCTGACGGCGGCATCCACCGCCGCGTCCGCGGCCATCACGCTCCTGCCGGGCGACGCCGCGACGCCCATCGCCGAAAAGCTCGCCGACCTGAGCGGCTATTTCCTCATCGTGCTCTGCGCCATCTTTTTGGAAAAGTATCTGCTGACGATCACATCCTACGTGTCGTTCACGATCCTGATCCCCGCAGCCTGCGCGCTTGGCATCGCTGCGCTCTTTTCCGAAAAGCTGCGCGCCGCGCTGGGGAAGCTCGCGTGGCATTTGCTGCTCTTCGCGCTCGCCATCGCGTTTGCCATTCCCGCGAGTGTCAAAGTCTCGAGCATGATCGAGGACACATACCGCGCCTCGATCGAAGAGACCATCACAAACGCCGAGCAGACGACCGAGGATATCCAGTCCGCCACCTCGGGCGAGGCGGACGAGAGCGAAAAAAGCGGCCTTTCCGGCCTCTTTTCCAAGGTGACTGAGGGCATCACCGGAGCGGCGACCGCCGCGGTCGAGCAGCTCAAAACGGTCCTGAACCGCTTTATCGAGGCCCTCGCCGTCATGCTCGTCACGTCGTGCCTGATCCCGATTTTAGTGCTGCTGTTTTTCGCCTGGCTCGTCAAGCTGATGCTCGGCATCGAACCGCCGCCGCTGCGTGTAAAGCTTGGTGACGGCAAGGCGCACAGCGCAAGCGGCGCACCGCGGATATGACCACATGGCCATCATAAAAAATATACGATAACTTAAAAGTGCGGCGAGCGCAGCGATGCCGCTTTGGGGGGGCAGCAAGGTTGGCAAAATCTATCGACGGCAGGGGATTCTACCAAGACTGCATTCAGATCAGGGAGCGACAGCGAAGATAGAAAAAGTCAAATCGTTTAGAACCATCACCCGGCAGGTACCCGATTCCGCAGGCTGAGCAGCTCTTCAAGCCTCAAAACCGCAATGTCGGGGGGCGAGAGGGTTCCCCCTCATCCTTCCCTTGGGATTCAAAAGGGGACATTCTCTTCGAGAAGAGAATGTCCCCTTTATTCGCTCTCCCCTGCGGGTTAGCAGGAGAAAACTCCGCAGCGCTGCGCGCGCTGCTGATTCACCTTACCTCCGCAAATCGCGTCGTCAGAACGACACGACTTCCTGCGCGGGCTTCGACGTGGTGGTGATGCGCTCGACGTACAGCACGGGGCCCTCGCCCTCATAGGCGTCGAGGTGCTCCTTTTTGACCGTGGCAGTGATATCGACCCAGTCGCGATTCTTGTAGGCCTTCAGGCTGTCGCCCTTGGCGACGATGCCGACGAACTGGATGTCGTTTTCGCAGCAGGTCATCACGAAGCGGCCGGGGCAGTGGATGCCCGGGAACTTCTTCGAGTGGCACATGATGAGCTTCATGTGGACCTTTTTGCCATCCCAGCGGTCGGGATGGTCCATCGCGTCGACGTACCACACGCCGTAGTCGTCGTCGGGAATGTCGATGAGGTCGGGCGTCATGTCGAACGGGCACTCGTCGCCGGTCAGGTAGTCCTCGCTGTTGCCGTCGTTGTCCTCAAGGTAGATGTCCGCGCGGCGGTTGACCATGCGCAGATTGCGCGCGCGCAGGCTCTCTTTGAGCTTGTCGTCGCAGCGGTTGAAGACGATCATGTCCGCGTTCGTGATCTTTTCCATCATGAGCTGACCCATGTTCTTGACGAACAGTTCGAACGTCGGCGCCTGCACGAACGTCATGATCTGATAGAGCACCCAGTTGGCAGGCAGCACCTCGCGGTAGAGCTTTTCCATCTGCCACATGCCGTTGTACTCAATGAGCACCTGCTTGGGGCGGTGCTTCTTTTCAAGCTCCTTGCAGAAAGCGAGCGTCAGCTCCTCTTCGTCGTCTACCGTGACAACGGTGACGTTGTCGAGCGCCTTCTTCTCGTATTCTTCGTCGCCCTCTTCGCAGCAGATCAGAAGCGTCCTGTCCTCGCGGGCGAAGCCGTCTTCTAAAATGCCGTTGATAAAGCTCGTTTTGCCGGAATCGAGGAATCCGGCGACCAGATAAACAGGAATATCCATGCCTTACACTCCAAACAGTTCTGCAAGGCCGTCTTCCTTGAGCTCCGCGCCGATAACGCACAGACGGCCCGTATAGTCGGGATGACCCGCGCGGACCTCATGCTCTTCGGGCACGTAGTCGAATTCGAGCCAGCCGTCCTCGCTGTTCACGATGCCCTTGGCACGCAGGATGTGGCCGTAGTCGCCGCTGTCCAGCTTGTGGAGCATGTCCTCAAGAGCTTCCTTGCTGAACTTCTTCGGCGTCTCCTTGCCCCAGGAGGAGAAGACGTCGTCGGCGTGGTGATGATGGTGATGGTGGCACTCGCACTCGGAATCGTCGCACTCCTCACCGTCGTGGTGATGGTGGTGATGCTCGTGCTCGTCGTGCTCGTCATGGTCATGGTCGTGATGATGCCCATGCTCGTGGTCATGCTCATCCTCATCGTGGTCATGATGGTGCTCATGTTCGTGGTCGTGCTCGTCATGTTCATCGTGATCGTGATGATGGTGATGCTCATGCTCGTGCTCGGCCTCTTCGATCTCGTGCTCGCGGCGCATCTTTTCAAGAAGCTCGTCGCTGAGCGACACCTTTTCGATGGCGGAGAGGATGGTCTTGCCGTCCAGCTCGTCCCACGGAGTCGTCAGAATGGCGGCGTCGGGGTTCTTCTCGCGCAGCATCGCGGCGGCAGCCTCGAGCTTTTCCTGCGAGAGCTTCTGCGTGCGGGAAAGAATGATCGTGCCGGCGGCCTCGATCTGGTTGTTGTAGAACTCACCGAAGTTCTTCATATAGACCTTGACCTTGCTGGCGTCGGCCACGGTGACATAGCTGTTGAGCTTGAGCTCGCCCGGGCACTCGTCGACCGTGCGCTCGACGGCGACGATGACGTCAGAGAGCTTGCCGACGCCGCTCGGCTCAATGAGGATGCGGTCGGGGTGGAACTGCGCCACGACCTCTTTGAGCGCCTTGTTGAAGTCACCGACGAGGGAGCAGCAGATGCAGCCCGCGGACATCTCGGAGATCTCGATGCCAGACTCCTTCAGAAAGCCGCCGTCGATGTTGATCTCGCCGAATTCGTTCTCGATCAGCACGAGTTTTTCGCCGCTGTAGGCTTCCGCGATCAGCTTTTTGATGAGCGTGGTCTTGCCGGCGCCCAGAAAGCCGGAGAAAATGTCAATTTTCGTCATAAGAAATACGCTTCCTTCTTTTTTATTGATTTCCAAACCTACATTATAAGCAGAATTTGTGAACGATTCAAGTCTTTTTCCGCGCAAAATGCGCCTTTTTCCCGCTCACAGGCCCATACCGGGCAGCGGCACACGATGATCTAAGATCACGTGTCCGAAGCAGATAAAGCGCTTTCTGCTCTCAGGGCCGCAGACGACGTCCGCGCCGCTGCGGTCCCGCCCCAGAGAAAAGAGGTACGAAACGCCGAGCGGGTCGCGGTAATACTGCTTGCAGAGCATGTCGCCCCCGACGCAGAAGATGCCCACGTCGCCCGCATGCAGCGGGTCGTGATTGAGGTAGGCGATGCTGCCGCCGTGCAGCACGGGTTCTAAACTGTCGTCGCGGATGCGCACGGCGAATTCCGCTCCCGGCGGCACATCGCCGTGGTCGACGATGTAGTCAAAATCCTCGCCTGGCACGGGGGCGGCGTAGCCCGCTGCCTCGATCGAGCGGTAGAGCGGGATGCGGCGCGGCGCGCTCGCCTCCTCCCGCCCTGTATGCATCGTGCACAGGGCGCTGACGAGGCTGCCTACCGTCTCGCGCTCGAGCGGCGAGAGCGAGCGGCACTTTTCGATCAAATCCTGCTCTGCGCGCGAGCAGACGAAGCTGCCTGAGCGGAACGAATCGCGGTAAAGGTAGTTCGGGTCGATCTCAAGCGCATCGAACAGCCGGAGCAGCACCTCCTCCTTCGGCGAGCTGACGCCGTTTTCATAGTTGCTGATGGCAGAGGGCGAAACGCCAAGCTCCTCCGCCAGTGCCGCGCGCGAGAGATGAAGCTCCTCACGCCGCAGACGCATTTGTTTGCCAAAACTCATCAAGATTCCCCCAGAAAACGCAGGCTGCGACAAGATTTGACTGTATTCTATCGCAGATGCTTGTAACTGTCAATCAATTATAACAAGAATCTTGTAAATTTATTCTTGACATAGCAAGATTCTTGTGATATCTTGATTTTGCTGACAAGTTCTTTGTACTTGCCAGCATGCCGCGGCAATCGTTCTCCTCAGTTTGCCCGCGGCGCACGCCGCCGATACCGGTACGGCGGCTGATCCCCGCAGCAGAAAAAGAAAACGCGCCGCCCTGAAAAGGACGGACGCGCAAAAAATAGAGAGAAAGAAAATATCGAGTCAGCTCGCAGGCTGCTCGATATTTTTGCTTTTGTGGTAAAACGACGAAAGTGTGATCTCGACGCAGGCCGCAGAGCGGCTCTGATACGCCACTGGCGTATCGCTTACATTTTCCAAACCACTACAAAACAAAAAGAACGAGCTGACTTTCGTCAACTCGTTCTTGGTGGGGGAAGGTGGATTCGAACCACCGAAGTCACTGACAACAGATTTACAGTCTGCCCCCTTTGGCCACTCGGGAATTCCCCCATATGAAATTGTTTGCTTGTCGGTGGAGCTGGTAGACGGATTCGAACCCCCGACCTGCTGATTACAAATCAGCTGCTCTACCAGCTGAGCTATACCAGCATCTCAGCAACGAACAGGTTGTATATTACCAGACTTCGATTCGTTTGTCAACAGGGAATTTGAAAAAAGGAGGAATTTTGTTGTACGCAGGAAAAAGACACCATGATTCGGTGCACGCGGTCTGCTCACTCTGCGCGCAGGACATTTACGCGGGAGAAACGCTGTGGTACCGGAACGGCGTGACCGTTTGCGCGGACTGCTTTCCGCGCTTTGCGCGCGAAGCGCTCCGGTCGTTTGAATACATATCAGGGGAGGCGAGCACGCTATGACGCTGTATCAGATGTCATTCGTCTACCGCGAGGACGCGCTGCGCTTCCGTATGCGCATCACGGTGCTGCGCGAGCAGGCCAAGGCCGCGCCGACGAGGGAGGAGCGCGAGCGACTCAAGCGGCGCATTTTGGAGCTCCAGCAGCTTCAGCGCCAGTCGCGCGAGCTGGCCGAGCTGACGCGGCACTATTACGAAAGGGGCTATTACCGCAATGAAAAGTACACCTTATAGCATGCGCAACAATGAAGTTTACGGCGATATGACCGCCTGGATCGCCGCGCACGCGGGCGACAACGAGAGCGACCTCATGCGCCTCAAGCGCAATCTGCGCCTTGCCCGCGAGGAGGAGCTTACCGCCCGCCAGCGCGAGCTGCTGCGCCTGCGGTACGAGGAAAACATGACCGTCACGGAGATCGCCGCGGCCATCGGGCGGGACAAGTCCACGGTGTCGCGCACGCTCTCCCGCGCGCGGAGAAGGCTTTACAAGTGCCTCCGCTATGGGCTATAATCAAAAGGTAACAAGCGAATAAGACCCGCACGGGTACATAGAATAATGGTCAGTGCGGAGAAAAGTGAGGGCAAGAGCTATGCTGCACAAAGCGCTGCAAAACAAATGGGCGCGCGTCCTGATCGCGGTTTTCGCAACATTCCTCTACGCGCTGGGCGTGAACCTTTTCGTCGTACCGATGGGCCTCTACTCCGGCGGCGTAGTCGGATTGAGCCAGATCATCCGAACACTGCTCGCGCAGGCCGTTGAGCTGCCCGCAGGGGTGGACATCGCCGGTATTTTGTACTTTCTCATCAATATTCCGGTGCTGTATCTCGCGTGGCGCGACCTCGGGCGCGCGTTTTTGATCCGCACGCTGATCTGCGTGGGCGCGTCGTCGCTCTTTTTGAGCGTGATCCAGTCGCCCGCCGTGCCGATTTTGGACGATCCTCTCGCCTCGTGCCTCGTCGGCGGCATTCTGTGCGGCTTTGCCCTCGGCTTGGCTCTGACCTGCGGCTGCTCGACCGGCGGGCTCGACGTTGTCGGACTGTGCCTCACAAAGCGCGGCAGCCGCTTCACCGTCGGACGTTTTTCGCTGGGCTTCAACATCGTGCTCTACATCGCCTGCGCACTGCTCTTCGACATCCAGACGGCCATCTACTCCGTCATCTACACGGTGTTCTGCTCGCTCTTCATCGACCGCGGGCACCAGCAGAACATCAATGTGCAGGTGCTCATCTTCACAAGGGACGCAGACCCCGAGCTCCCGCGCAGCATCATGTCGCGCCTTGGCCGCGGCGTAACGTACTGGGAGGGCAAGGGCGCATATACGGAGAGCGACATGCGCGTGCTGTGCGTCTGCGTCTCGAAATTCGAGGTCGCGGAGCTGCAGGAGACCGTGCGTGAGCTCGATCCCCACGCCTTTTTCATCGTGCAGGAGGGCGTGCGCATCGGCGGCAATTTTCTCAGAAAGATCTCGTAAATCCTTTCGGTTTTCCCCCGAAGACGCTTTGCGCAGCATAGCGTCTTCTTTTTGTTTATTTAACTATTTTGAAAAATCATCCATGTTTTCTAAAACATTCAAGGATGTTTTATTGCGCTTTTTTATCAATCGTGATAGCATTACCTCAAACTTTTATTATGCCGCAGCAGTGTTCTTCCCCCGAAGACATGCGGCATGAAAAAGTCCCGCAGCGAATAAACAATCATCAAACCCCAATGAGATGTGGAGGGATCGTTTCATGTTTGACCAGTATTTTGAAAAATTTGATTTAGCCCCCGAGGTCACCGCAGCACTCAAAAAGTGCAAGTGCATCGCCTACGCCGAAACGAAGGCGGAGCTCGAGGAGATGGCCTACGGCCCCACGCACACCTCCCGCTATGACGTGGTCTACCCCATTGAGGGCAAGGGCACGGTCAAGGAAGCGGAGGTCGTGCGCTGCAAGAACGGCTGCGTCGTCAACTTCATGGAAGACTACATGCGCCGCCGCGACCCGAACAGCATGGCCATCGGCGACGATCTGCCCTCCGACAAGCCGCGCTTTAAGGACCGCTTTGGCTACGAGTTTTCGTCCCTTCGTCAGGAGACGCTCGACTGGCTCTCGACGCAGCAGGTCATCATGCTGCCGTTTTCCGCCGGTCCGCGCGGCCACGGTTATCCGAGCCTGATGATCTGTCCGCTCAACGCCGCGTTCTTCGCGCTGTCGCTGGCGAACATGCAGGGCTTTACGAGCATTGTCGATGTGCCTGAGCACTATAAGCCCCGCGCCATCATCTTTGTCGCGCCGCCGTTCCGCCACACGCACTTTGACGGCAAGCAGGTCGTCGTGCACAACCGCTCCAAGGAGATGCACGAGGTCTGGGCCTACAACCTCTATCCCGGCCCCAGCGCCAAGAAGGGCGTTTTCTCGCTGCTGCTCGACATCGGCGAGCAGGAGGGCTGGGTCTGCTGCCACACGAGCGCGGCCATGGTCGAGACGCCGTATGAGTGCGAGGTCGTGTTCATGCACGAGGGCGCGTCCGGCGGCGGCAAGAGCGAAATGCTCGAGGACTTCCACCGCGAAGAGGACGACCGCCTGCTCATCGGTACGCATACGGTCACGGGCGAAAAATATTACATGACGCTTGGCGAGAGCTGCAAGATCCACCCCATTGCCGATGATATGGCCTGCGCGCTCAAGAGCTTCCAGGATCCCGAGAGCGGCAAGCTGCGCATCCTCGATGCCGAGGACGGCTGGTTCCTGCGTATGGACGGCATGAATGCCTACGGTAACAGCCCGCTCTATGAGCGCATCTGTATCCATCCGAGCGAGCCGCTGGTCTTCTTCAACATGGACGGCGTCCCCGGTGCGACCTGCCTCATCTGGGAGCATGTGATCGAGTCGAACGGCAAGCCCTGCTCCAACCCGCGCGTCATCTTGCCGCGCAAGATGGTTGACAACATCGTGCCTGATACCGCGCCTGTCGAGGTCGACGTGCGCAGCTTCGGTGTGCGCATGCCGCCCTCTACTGCGAAAGACCCGAACTACGGCGTCATGGGCATGCTGCAGGTCGTGCCGCAGTCCATTGCCTGGCTATGGAGACTCATCTCTCCACGCGGCTTCAAGAACCCGTCCATCGCCGATACGAACGCCGGCAGCGGCCTGAAGGCCGAGGGCGTCGGCTCCTACTGGCCGTTCGCCACGGGCCTCAAAGTCACGCAGGCGAATCTGCTGCTCGAGCAGATCATGTCTGCGCCTAAGACGACGAACGTGCTGATCCCGAACCAGCACATCGGCGCTTATCATGTTGGATTCATGGGCGAGTGGCTCTCGCGCGAATACCTCGCGCGCCACAACGGTTTTGTGCGCGAAAAGCATCTGGTTCCCGCGCGCTGCCCGCTGTTCGGCTACGCGCTCGATGAAATGAAGCTCGACGGCCAGTTCATCCGTCAGACGTTCCTGCGCCCCGAGACGCAGTCCAAGCTCGGCAACGCGGGCTACGACGCCGGCGCCAAGATCCTGACCGACTTCTTCAAAGAGCAGCTCCAGCAGTTCGTTTCCGACGATCTCGACCCGCTGGGCCGCGAGATCATCGATTGCTGCCTGCATGACGGCACGTTGGACGATTATCTCCAGCTCACGCCGATAAAGCTGAAGTAATTTCAGAAAATTGCAGCACACAGTGCTGCACGGATAATAAGGGGGATATTCTCTTTCTCGAAAGAGAATATCCCCCTTACACCCCCAAGAGAAAGGATTTCCATTGCAAGCGAGCAGCTCGAAGAGCTGCAATGCTTGCCGATTGCACCTCTTGCGTGCGGCAGAGCCGCATTTGGCCCTGCTATACGATTTGCCTCTGCTTCTACTACCCGCTGCCGCTCTGTCCATCTTATAGAAGAACAGCCTAATTCCCGTCTACCGCCAGTCGCTACAATGCGGCGAGCGCCAGCAATGCCGCTATTTCGCACGCAGTCTGCCGCCATGCTACCGTCACTCGCGCCTCACGGCAGTAAGGCGCGGTTGATAGTGGTAACGATTCGCAGGGATTCATGGCGAAGCCATGTACACCGCACCCACACTGCGCAGCGCATGCAGTTCTTCAAGATTGAGACTGCCAATGCAAACGCCTTTCTTTTGGACGGGCGACGCCCGTTTTCTTTCCACGGAAAGAAAATGGGGGTCGCGTTCGTGCAGCGCCTACGGCGCTGCTTCCCCGCGGCACAAGTGCCGCGATCCCCTCCGCACCTGTGCGAAAAAAGGAGCATTCTATGGACTATACAATGAAAGTCATTGCCAGAATCCACTCTGACTTTCCGGAAAAATTCGGCATCCCGCGCCAGAGCGGCCTCGTCCCCGCGCTTCGTGCGAAGATCGTCTTCGAACCGGAGTACCGCAATCCCGACGCGCTGCGCGGCATCGAGGGCTTTTCGCACCTGTGGCTCATCTGGCAGTTCTCTGCCGCTGTGCGCGACACATGGTCGCC
>UMFU01025644.1_pt1 | contig 12439 bp, 8 predicted proteins | sample 1965091 | NCBI WGS metagenome assembly UMFU01 (sample SAMEA4836054, study PRJEB28245) | human gut metagenome | biome: gut microbiome; material: fecal sample | place: Denmark | collected 2008
GACCCGCCTGATGAACTTTGGAGCCTTTGTGGAGATCGCCCCGGGCAAGGAAGGCCTTGTGCATATCTCCAAGCTGGACACCAAGCGCGTGGAGCGGGTAGAGGACGTGGTTGCCGTGGGCGATGCCATCGTGGTCAAGGTGACCGACATCGACCAGCAGGGCCGCATCAACCTGAGCCGCCGCGACGCCATTCTGGCACTGGAGGCCAAAAAGGCCGCCCAGCAGCAGTAAAAACCTAATACAGATTGCATAAAATAAGAGCCGCTGTACAAAAAGTACAGCGGCTCTTTTGCGTGTACCCCCTCAGGCTCACTGCGTTCGCCAACTCCACCCAAAAAGCTCCCCCTTCGGGGGAGCTGGCATCGAGCAAAGCGAGATGCCTGAGAGGGTTCGTGCCCAAACCCCACCCGTGAAAAGGCAATTCTGGAAAATCCGCAGATTTTCCAGAATTGCAAATTAAAAAATATATTTTCCGCTGATTATGCGCAGAGCAACGCGGAGCGCATTCAAAATCGTGCTGCGCCCGGCAGGGGAAGGGCACAAAAAATGCTCCCCCTTGCGGGGGAGCAAATTCGGTACACAACGCCACGCTGTGCCGAAAAGAAAGGAGCGCAAAGTCAGTTTTCCTTTTTGCCCTGACGGTTCAGCACCCAGCCTGCGGCAAACAGCAACACGCCGCTGCAGGCCAGCACCGGCACGGGCCAGTTCAACTGGCCGGTCTGGGGCAGAACAGGCTTATCGGGGTTGGAAGGGGAGACCGGGTTATCCGGGCTGTCGGGGCTTACCGGGTTGTCCGGGGTGCCGGGACTTACCGGGTTATCCGGTGTGCCGGGGCTCACCGGCGTATCCGGGTTATCCGGCTGCTCCGGGAGATCGGGGGTGTCCGGTGTGTCGGGCGTATCCGGCACATCCGGGGTGTCGGGGGTGTCCGGCGTTTCCGGGATGGTAGCGCCTACCTTGGGGGTGGCGTCCACATCGTAGATCCAGTTGTCGCCATCGGGCATGGGGATGGACACAAGGAAGGGCTTGATGGCCTCGTAGCCGTGGGAGGCCTCGGTCTGCACGACCAAGTACAGACCCTGCGGCAGCTTGGTAATGTTGGCATAGCCCTCTTCGTTCACGTCCTGCTGGGCGGCAATGGCGGGCACAGCGGGCAGATACTTTACCAGCTGGTCTGCCAGCGTGCTGTCGGAAAGATCGCCCAGCACGACACCGCAGCCCGTAAAATCGCCGGTATAGTCAAAGTACAGGTTGCCGTTGGTGCGCTTGACGGAGGCCACCTGATACAGGGTCAGCTCGCCGCCGCGCAGGGGCACATCGTTGTGGGTGTCGTACAGACGGACATGGAGCGAGCCCAGACGCCCCAGTACAATGTTGGCACTGGTGGCAAACGCCGGCAGGGCGCAGCATACCACAAGGCACATAGCCAGCAGCACAGCCGCCAGACGATGACGCAAATCAATGCTTTTCATGTTCTTCACCTCTCGTTTTCTTGGGTTTGCGTGTGGAAATCAGCATACCGATCAGCAAGATCAGCAGCATGGGCAGCGCCATAATGGGCGCAACAATAATGGGTTCAATTTTAAGCGCTTCGGCGGTAACGCGGAGGTGCTTGTACTGATCCGGAGTCTCTACGCGGCGGCCGCGTACCAGCAGGCGGTGGGTGTTGATGCCGTAGGGGGTGCAGGTCATCAGGGTGACGTAGTCCTTGCCTTCGGCGATCTTCAGCTCATCGGTCTCGGTGGGCAGCACGATGGAAATTTTGTCCACCTCGTAGGTGAGCACCCGGTCCAGCACGGTGATGGTAAAGGTATCGCCCACTTCCAGCTGGTCGAGGTTGGTAAACAGCTTTGCGCTGGGCAGGCCGCGGTGCGCCGAGATGACCGCGTGGGTGGACGCGCCGCCCACCGGCAGGCTGGTGCCCTCCAAGTGGCCTGCGGCGATCTGCAATACGCCGTCGCTGGTGCCGTGGTAGATGGGCAGCTCCACGCCGATTTTGGAGATGGTGATGTAACCCATAATGCCCGTGCCGGTAATATCCAGCGTGTCGTTGTAGCCGGTAAGCTGATCCGGGCGGTAAAGGGCGTTTTCGTTGGCGGCCACCTGTGCGTTAAAGGCATCGGCGGCGTCAAAGTAGGCGCTGTAATCCGCATCGGTCATTTTGTCCACGTCCTGCGCGTAGCTTGCCACCGCGCGGGACTGGTTGCGCTGGTTGACGTAATCGCTGATAGTGGGGTATAACATCACGGATAGACCCACGAAAAAGACGAGGATCAATATTATGGTGCTTTTGTTCTTTTTCATGGGCTACTCCCTAACGTTATAGTTTCAGGATCAGAGCAGGGGGCTTTACAGCCCCGCTCTGTGCAGGGGAAAAGGAGAGCTTAGTGGTTCTCCATGCGCTTTTTGGTAATGAGCAGGATGGCTGCTGCAACCATCAGGCCGCCGCCAACCACGTAGAAGATGGTGGTGCCGATGCCGCCGGTGCCGGGCAGGGTAGTGCCGCGGTTGTTCTCAATGGGAACAACCTTTTCATCATCGGTATCCGTAAAATCTTCATCATTGGCATTGGCCATCTTATACTTGACCGTGTAAGTAGCGCCACTGAGGGTGTTGCAGCTACTGTCAATCTGAACTTCCACATCAGAGGTCAGGCCGTTGAAGCCGACGGGAGTTGCGGTTTCCTTCAGGAAGTAGGTGCCTTTGTCCAGACCTTTAACGGTAACATTAGAGTTTGCATTAGTCGTAAGCTTACCGGCTTCACTCTCATTTTCAGTCCAGCCGGTCAGTTTGTTGTTGGGATCGAACTTTGCGTACTCAGCCTTATCGTCGGCATTCTTGCGGTACAGCACGAACTCAACATTAGCCAGATACTTCTTGTCATCGTTACTATCGGTGAAGTACTTGAGGATATTGAATTTCCAAGTATAGGTCTTGGTATGTCCGTGGGTTGTCTCGCCATTGTTGCCATACTTCAGCCAAGTCTCGTTCTCGTTGCCGGCAGTACCAACCACAGCATTGCTGTTAATGGTAGCGGAGTAGGTTACAACCACCTTATCGTTGGTATGCAGAGAGTTTTCGTTAAACTTGATCTCAAAAGTGCAATTATCGGTGGGGGTTACTACTGTGTAGTCAGTAAACCGTTCGTCATTCTTTTTAACAACGATGGTGTCTTCCTTAAAGTCCAAACCATTGGACATCTCATCGTGCAGAACGTAGTTGGTGGGGTTACCATCGGTCACGTAGATGGTGGTCTGGAAGTTTACGGTATCGCCAACGTTGCCGTCGTTGCCCTGACCCCAAGAGCCGGAAGCGTACTCAACTTCCTTTGTCACAGTGGGGACACCGTTCTTTTCCTTGATGGTCACTTCTTTTGCAGTGGTATCAATGGAGCAGATCGCATCGTTGGTCAGGTCAGAAACCACCAGATACCAGCCGAGGGGCAGGTTATCGAAGGTTACAGTGCTTGAGGTTGCTTTTTTAAAGTCGTCAGCAGTGAGGCCAGCATCCTCCTTATCCTTAACATACTGACCGGCAGCTACTGCAAGTGCCTTGATAGCAGTGCCATTATCTGCGTTATCAGAGTTTGCCCAAGTAACAACACCGGTCTTGGAATCAACAGATAAATAGGTCGTCTGATCCTCAACAAAAGCTCCCCACTTATCATTTTTTTCATAGCGGAAGGACTTAGCAGTATCATTGTACTGAAGATTCAGAATACGGTAGATCTTATAGGTATGACCTATAACAGCGTTATTAATGGTGATCTTACCCTCGCCAGTGGTAGCACCAGCACCACCAGCTGCAAACGCCGGGATCGCCATGGCGCAAACCATAGCAACTGCCAGCAGCGCAGCCATGAGTTTTTTCATTGCTTTTTTCATGGAAAAAGCCCCTTTCTTTTCTGCCCCTTGCCGCCCCCTGCATTTTGCACAGGGGGGGGGTAGGGGTGTCGTTTTTGTTCGGTCTATCGCGTAAACTTTGCGCCGGGCGGGCGGGGGCTCAGCCTCGGGCGTCCGGCAGGGAAGTGCAGCTTAGTCATCTGCCCTCCCTTCGCGTCTGCGCTTGCGGTGGATAAAACTATATGCCAGCGCAGACAGCATCATTGTGCCGCCCACGGCTGTATACGGGAGTGTACCGGTGCCGCCGGTAGAGGGGAGCTCGTAGTCAGAGAAACCGGTGTCGGTGTTGGTAAAGGTAAGGGTTCCGCCCACCTCCACGCCATCCTTCTGGTCGTAGACTACGGTAAAGCGGGAAGGATTGACGTTGAGCTCCTCAATATAGAAGATATAGCCCTCGCGGTGATCTGCGTCAATGTCCACAGTGGTAGTCCAGTTGCCTTTCTTGGTCAGCTGGAACACTTTGCCGTACTTTACTGCGGTGGTTCTGTCAGCATTTTTCTCGTAGCAGTACAGCTGTACATCCACTTCGTCCATGTTCACGGCATCTCCTGCCAGGAAGCTGCCGTCCTTATCCTTCCAGTTCTTGATGATGGTCAGGCTGTTGGCGGTGTTGGGCACAAACAGCCTACTGGACTTGTTATTGGCGCAGAAGAGAAGGTTTTCATCTGTTTGTGCGGGGATATCACTAGTATGCCCGCCTACAGCAATGTTGTAGGCTTCCTCTTGGCTTGCGTCTGCACCCTGATAGATAAAGTAATAAGGATGAGAAGCCTCACTGTAGCCTTCGGGCGCGGTTACCTCTGTAAGCTTATACAGGGTGTTTTCTTTAAGTGCATCTTTACCCGCAAAGTGGAAGGTCAGCGTACCCTTATTAGATACTTTATACTCAGTGTGATCATTGACCGGTTTCCATTCACCCGCGGTGCTATCAAAATAATCCAACGTGAAACCTGCACCCGTCAGGTAGAGCGAATAGTTACGCTTATCCACCTTGTAGACAGTCAGCGGAGCCTGCGATACGCCGGATTCAGAACCAGCGCTTTCAAGCTCGGTGGTTTCTGTTACTCTATTAGCTCCCTCGACTTCAGCCGTGTTTTCCAGCTTGATAGCACCGTTTGCGGTGGTAACATATTCGTATACCAGCTTGAGCGGTGTTTCATCCGGCAGGGTAAAGGTTGTGGTGTAAACCGGGTAATTATTTTTGCCTGTAGTCTGCTTCGGCGGGAGGTAACCGTACTCGGTCAGCGGAATCTCCTTGTTTGTCTCAGTGTTGTACAGATGCACGCTGGAAATATCCAGAGAGGCCTGAACGTGCTCATTTTTTACGGTCAGTACATCGCGCAGGGTGATGGTATTGCTACCCTCATGAAGATCCTTAGCCGCAGGGTTGATGATCAGGGTATACTTTGCGCGGCTTTGTCCATCGACCTGTTCGGAATCCTTGGTAAGCACTTCAGACGTTTGCTTGACGTATACGTTGACCTCGTCATGCAGGTCGCTGCGCTCTTCCCACTTGACCTTGTTGGTGTAGGTGGCTTCCTCAAATCTAAGGCTGCTCCAACGCGTGTCAGTTAGCTTTGCACGGTAGCGCAGAACAAGCTCAGTGTAGCCCTGTGCCTTAAGCTTTGCAAAGTCGATCTTTTCCAGACCGGTGATATTAAACTTAAGGGTCTGTCCATCCTCAGAGGCTTCGTCAGGCTCGGTGACCACAAGGCGGCCTGCCGGGCGGAAGTAGTTCTTGAGACTGTAAAGTTCTTCGGAATCCTTCAGCGGCAGCTCCTTATACTTGGAATCCTTATCGTAGCCATTGATGAACACGATGGATGCCGAGGGGTCACCATCTTTGGTAAAGTAGGTAAGCCCCTTGGGCAGCGTATCGGTAAGGGTAATGGTATCGGGCAGCGTATCCACCGAAGAGAAGTCCAGAAGAACCTGATACTCAAGCATTCTGCCGTCCTCTAGGAATTTGGCGTAGTCCTTAGTAAGGGTTCCGCCGGAAGATGCGTCCGGAGAATAGCATTTGCCGTGGTCTTCAGCCTTTTTATTCCCACTAGTCGTGAACCGGACACCCTTGGTCAACTTGAGGGCAGAACTGGGCTTCTGGTACTCATACTTAACGCTGTTATTGTAGTTAATTTGGTTGTTGATAGTAACACGGGTACCTTCAGGAAGGTTGGTTCCATCCACCCGGGTACTGTAGTTTAGCGTCAGCTTTTTGAGTTCAAGCTTACATTGTGTGGTATCAAGCGTGACTTCGAAGGCGCGTACCGGTGTGGAATTATCTGATGCATCAATAAGTGAACCGGACCATTCGTATTGATAGTATTTTACAGCAAAAGAAATACCTTTATTTTTAAGATCAGAAAGATCAGAACAGCGTAGTATTTTTGTTTTGCCATTCTCAACATAGGTAATAGTCAGGTTATTCACGAGTTGCTGCTGCAATTCATTTGCGATGCCATAATGGTAAATAACCTCCTTGCCATTGAACCAACCGGAGGAATTTGTAATGCGGTCACTGAACGTATACACGCCCTTGCCGGGAATAGCGGCGGTGATCGTCCAAGGCGCGGTCAGAAGGTACGGGTTTTCGCTCGGTGTAAGCGTGCCGGAGGCAGTTTTCGTCGGATTGATTTCGGTAGAGCCGGAGCCGGAACCAGAGCCGGAGCTGGGAATCGAAACATCTTTTTCAGTGGTAAACTTGTTCTTGTAGCCGTACTCGACCTTATTTTTCACCGAGGTGCTGCCCTCAGGAACAGTGCTCTTATAGGTGAACACATATATCTTTGCACTGCGGTCATCTTTATTGGCCAAATTAGAAAAGTCATAAGTGAAAGAGGATTGATCTTTCGCATCTGTAATAGTGGCAATTTTTACATTCGGATTATGCCACTCGCCCTTGGAATCCTGCTGCACAGACAGCGTGACGTCACCAATGATCTTGCCGCTTTCAAGGGTATCGGTTACAACATATTTATTCAAATCAGAAGCGGAAGGGTTGTTTACCGTTACAGTCCAGTTGATGCAGTTATTGACTTTATCGTACTCGCCGTTTTTCCAAAGTCTGTTGCCGTCCAGCGTAACGTCTCTACTGGCCTCTTTACTGTCATTGGTTTTTGCGGTATTTTTCAGGGTTGCAGAGCCGGTACGGGTGGTAAGAACATCGTAGGTCAACTCATAGCTTTCACCGGCTTCAAGCTCGGGAAGATCGTTGATCTGGAAGGTTTTGTTGTAATTCTTGTATTTTTTGTCTTTCTTAGTAAAATCAGGGGTGATGCTGATTTCTTCCCGATCCCCATTGCTCTTAACTTTAAACAGCTTGAAAGAAGTTTTGTCGTAGTCGGCAGAAGTAAAGTTACTGTCCGGCTTCAAACCGTCCCAGATATGGATCTTCTGACTCCAGCCATTGTTCGAGCTAACGGTGACCGTGTAGTGGAGCTTGGTCTCGCCATTGGCAGTTTCTGTGATCGTTCCGGCATTTACGTCGGGCTTGCTCTTCTTGATATCGATATCCTCAAGCTTTTCCAGCGTTATGGTCGTGCCACTGCCGGGGAACGTGATGGTTTGATGCTTAGTAGCGTCCTCTTTTTGATATTTCCATTCATATTTAAAGTGACCGCTAAAAGGCTCATTCGGGTTGAAACCCTCAGACTTAAGATCAAAGGTGAGGACAGTAGTGCCGTCTGTTTTAAATACCTGTTCGCCAACCACCTTACCGTCATCGGTCTTGATTTCGGTTCTGGTTTCTTTCTTCGGCCGAATCGCTTCCGGCAGCTTGTAGGTCAAAGTATTATGACCTTCCTTCAGCACACCGCTGGCAATGGTATAGTTGAAGTCGAAATAAAGGGTTTGATTAGCAGTTACTGTGAAATCGCCCGTTTTTTCTTCCTCACCAACATGATAGGTGTACTTTGTAATACCGCCGTTATGGTTCTCCCTGGTTTCCACAAAGTAGTCAAGGTAGGTCGTAGGTGTGCTTGCGGTCGTGTCGCCCTCACCCGCCAGCGTAAGCATACCGGGGGCCCGCAGGGCACCGGTAACAGCAGTGGTAAGCATCTCGTCGGCGTACTGGGCGGCGGCAACATCCACCACGCCCAGAACCTCGGCGTTGGAAAGGGTGACCTCGGCCACCTTGCCGTCCACGTCGCCGGAGATGACGGTCAGGGTGTTCTCGTCCGTCTCGCTCACGATGCCCACGGTCTCCACGGGCTGAGCGTCAGTCACGGTGGTGGTCTGCGGCTCGGCAGCGGGGGACACCACGCTGGGGATAAGGGTGTCCGCGCCGGATGCAGAGGTGCCGGTGCTGTCCACCGGCTTTGCGGCGGGCTGCTCCGGGTTGGCGGTGTCGGGGGTGTCCTCGGCGGCGGGGGCTGCATCCAACGCAGAAGCACCGGAAGCTTCAAGCTCTGCGCCGTTCTCACCCTCAGCGTCCATGCTGAACTGGTCGTCCAGATCGTCCGCTGCACCATCGGCGCTGCTGTCCACAGCCACGGTGCGGGTGACGTACTTATTATAAATAACGATGTCGCCCACATTGGCGGCGCTGCCGTCCTCGCCGTCCAGCAGCCAGTCCATGTCGCTCATGGAGCTGCGCAGGGCAAGCACGCTGGCCTCCTGCGGGATGGCGCTCTGGGGGATACCGGCGTACTTCAGGCAGTAGGAGAGGAACATCACGTCCCACTCGCCGTAGGGGTTGCCGTAAGACTGGCCGTAGCGGGAGTAGTAGCGCAGGGTCACGCCGTCTGCGGGGTCGATCTCGAAGTTTTTCTCGCTCTGCTCGTAGCCCAGCTGGGTCTTTGCCACGCTGAGCAGGTCCTCGTCCCAGTTGCCGGTCATCACGGCCTCGGCGTTGGCGGCCTGCCACTCCTCGGGGGTCTCAACGTCGGCGGAGGTGTCGCTCAGGCAGGCTACGGTGTGGTGATGCTCCGGCAGGGGGCAGGTAAGCACTTCCTCGTAGCAGGCGTCAGTGTGGTGGTGGTAGATGGGCTCCACGGTGTCCACCGCCGGCTCCAGTGCCACAGGCTCGGCCACAGCCATAGCCGCCAGCTCGGCGCTCTGGGTGGGCTCCACCACCTGCTCCACAAGCTCGCCCTCTTCCAGTCCACAGGTCAGCTCGTACTCGGTGGTATAGCAGCTTTCATCGTGGGTATGCTCAAATTTATCGCAGATCAGGCTGCCATCCTCAGGGTCGAAGCAGTCGTCACCGTGGACGTGCTCTTCTTCCATGCAGGTCAGAGTCTGCACCTCGGTGTAGCAGTCCTCGGTGTGCTCGTGGGGCACAAACTCGATCTGCGGCTCCAGCGACAGCGGCGCAGGCTCAGCCTCAACGGTGGGCTGGCTGGTGGCAGCAGCGGCGGCCAGCTCGTCCGCATTTTCAAGCTCGCCTTCCTCGTAACCGCAGGTGAGCACCTTGGTGTAGCAATCCGCGGTGTGGATGTGCTCCTCCTCGCCGCACTGGTACTGCGCGGTCATCGAGATGCCCACGCCATGCAGCTGCCAGTTGACGAACAGGGTGGTGATCATGGCAAGTGCCAGCACAAATGCGGTGTAGCGCCGCAGGGTGTGCCGGTTCTCACGGAACCGCTCCATGTACGTTTTAAGAATGTCGTTCATAACGAAATACCTCCTCCCGGGGTCAATGGATCAACGAGAAGCTGGACAAGGGCCATACCCTTAGAAAAACCCTGCCCACGATCTGGCTTTTTTCAACGCAGCCTATCACGCTGCTGCGGCTGTCGATGGAGGTGGAGCGGTGGTCGCCCAGCACGAAGTAGCGGTTTTCCGGCACCTGATAGGGGAACCGGATGTCGCATTCGCCCACGGTCAGCGCGTCCACATAGGGTTCATCCAGCGCCACGCCGTTTACCGAGACCACGCCGTTCACGTCCATATCGATCACATCACCGGGCTGCCCGATGATGCGCTTGAGCAGCAGCTTGTTCTGCCAGTAAAACCCGCATAACTCACCGTTTTCAATGTGGTTGGATTTTACCAGCAGGATAATGTCCTTGTCATTCAACGTAGGGTTCATGCTGTCGCCAGAGACCTGAAGCACCGGCAGAAACAGCGTAGCCAGCAGCACGGCTGCTGCGGCCACCACCACCAGAATATAGATCGTACTGCGCAGCACCCGCTGGTAGCGGCTCTGGTACGCAAGACGCTCACGTTCTGCGGCCACTTCCTCGGTGGAAGGGATGGAAGCGAACCGGATATCGCGTTTTTTCATGTTTCCTCCGAAGGCAGGCCGTCTGTGCTGCGATACTGGTCCAGCAGCTCGTTGGCCTTGTGGTCAAATGCCTGCCAGCGCTGCTGCACCTCCTGCTCGGCGCGCTCTACCATGGCCTTGCAGTCGGCCTCGGTCTGGGTGCGCTTTTGCGCGGCGGCGGCGGTCATGGCGTCGCACTCCTGCTGCGCCTGCGCTTTCAGACCGTCAGCGTCTGCCTGTGCCTGCTCCAGAATGCGCTTGGCCTCGCTGCGCGCCTGCGAAAGGGTATTGGCGGCGGTGGCGTTGGTGTCCGCAAGACTGGCCTGCACCGAGTGCAGATAGTCATCGGCGGCGGCCTGCGCGGCGGCGAACACGTTGTTCAGCTCCAGCGCGGCCTGCGCGATGGAACCGGCGCTTTCCAGCCGCAGCTGCCGGTCCTGCAGCTGCGCGGTAAGCGCAGCGTTCTGCGCCTTGAGCTGGTCCTCGCTCTGCTTCAGCGCATAGATGATCTCTATCAGTTCAGCGCGGTGCATTCGCCGCAGTTCACGATCTGCCATTTGCGTACAAACTCCCGAATGTAAAGATAACGAAAATTTTTTCGAAAATACCGAAACAACTTAACGGAAATGCCTGAAAACTCACTTGTTGCCACGCAACTTGCGCAGCTGGAGAGACCTTTTATAAACTACCTTATTTTAGCACATTCCATGTAACAACAATATAACAAATCAGACACAAAATCAAGAGATAAAGCCAAAAAAATATCGCATTTTTTTTGCTTTTTATATAGAAAAAGCCCAAAAAACGGCCACTGACCCCCAAAAAACTTAAAAAGGTTGTTCACAATTCTGGAACGTGAAGTTCTGCGCAGTAATGCACTGAATTACAGCGTGTACGAAAAACGGGAGCCGCACTTTTCGAAAAAAGCGCGGCTCCCGGATCTGAACTTTGGGGTGATGCTTTTACTTGCCGAAGCTGCCCAGCAGGCTGTTCAGCGATACAAAGGACTGGTAGATGACGTTAACGTTGTTGATGATGGAGCTTGCACCGGAGAAGATGCGGGCAATGTAGTTGAACACCTTGCCGATGTCCAGGAAGGACTGATAAGCGTTGCTGGCGCCGCCGTCCAGATAGGTCATCTCCTCGGCTTCGATGGTGGAATAGCTGGCGGGCATTTTCATGGTAGAAGTAGTCATGGTAAGATCCCTTTCTTCAATGGTGTCATTGCGTTTACAGCAGTGTTCAGAACATGGTGGCGACCAGCAGGGTGGTAAGCAGGGCACCGGCCACAAGGGCAGGGCCTACATACTTTTGCCACTGGGTGGCGGCAGGCTGGGTGGTGGGCTGCGGCACGGTAGAAGTACCGGCCTTGGCAGTCCAGTGGGCGTAGATGGTGGCGTCGGAGGTGAACACGGTGGAGGTGGTCACCTTGCTGCCGCCCACCGGCTCGGTGTACCAGCCGTCAAAGGTGTAGCCCGTCATGGTAGGCTGCTCGGGCGTGCTCTCCAGTTTGCCGGACAGGTTCGTGTAGGTTACCACGGTGGAGCAGATGCCGCCTTGGGCATCCATACCAATGGCGTACACGTTCTCTTCCTTTTTGCTCCCTGAAGTTGTGTCGGCGGCAAATGCAGCCGGCAGTGCGCAGCACAGCAGCGTGAACAGGCAAAGCCCGACCACCAGCATTTTCAGGAATTTTTTCATGAGATCCCTCGCTTTCCTTCACAAAGATGGAGACACTGCCCCGCCCGGGGACAGCCCGGACATCGGCGTAGTTTCTTCAACTTATTTTTATCACATCCAGTGTACCAGAACCGCAACAAAAAATACAGTCTTTTGAGAAAATAATAAGAAAAATCAGGAAAAAAATAAATTTCACCTTTGCAATATGAATCTTGTGCCCCCTGCGGACTGTGTTTTTTGAAAAACGCATCCCGCAAAACTTGCCTTTCGTAAAAACATGGAAGGATATGGAAAACGCAGGACCCCGGCCGCAAAGCCCAAAAAACGACTCAAACCGCCGCAAATGCGGCAGACAGCGCACAGAAAAAGCTGCAAAAATGCGGCGCACCTCTTGTGGAACAGCGGAAAATATGCTATACTGTTTTGCATGATGCGCCATCGCCAAGCGGTAAGGCAGGGGACTTTGACTCCCCCATCGTAGGTTCGACTCCTGCTGGCGCAACCAGAAGAAGGCCGCTGCACAGTTTCCTGTGCGGCGGCCTTCTTTATTTTTTGTTCTCCGGCAGCTTGAAGTAGCCGCGGTATTCGTCCGAGTAGATCTTGCTGCCCATACGGCTCACACCGCCGTACAGGTGGGTGCGCATCAGCGGC
>UMFU01008561.1_pt1 | contig 12429 bp, 7 predicted proteins | sample 1965091 | NCBI WGS metagenome assembly UMFU01 (sample SAMEA4836054, study PRJEB28245) | human gut metagenome | biome: gut microbiome; material: fecal sample | place: Denmark | collected 2008
TGAACAGCGAGCACGCAAACCGCTACTGCCACGAGTTCTCCGGCGGTCAGCGTCAGCGCGTGGGCATTGCCCGTGCACTGGCTGTGAACCCCGAGTTCATCGTTTGTGACGAGCCTGTCTCCGCACTGGACGTTTCCATTCAGGCACAGGTCGTCAATATGTTCGAGGATCTGCAGCAGGAGATGGGTCTGACCTACCTGTTCATCGCCCATGACCTGAGCGTTGTCAAGCACATCTCCAACCGCATCGGCGTCATGTATCTGGGCAAGATGGTGGAGCTGGCCGACAGCTACGAGCTGATCACCCACAGCATCCACCCCTACACCCGCAGCCTGATCTCCGCAATTCCGGTGGCAGACCCCATTACGGCCCGCCAGTCCAAGCGTATCGTGCTGCAGGGCGATGTGCCCAGCCCCCTGAACCCGCCGTCCGGCTGCCGTTTCCGCACCCGCTGCCCCTATGCAGACGAGCAGTGCGCCAACGAGGTGCCCGAGTTCAAGGAGGTCTCCACCGGCCACTGGGCAGCCTGCCATCACCTTGACCGCGTGAAGTGAGAACACTTCACACTAGTAAAAGGTGAAAGTAATTCAACTTAGCGCTGAAATGTTGTCACAAAATGGTTACAGTCCAGGTTTTGGACTTGTAACCGGCATGAGAACGCATTATAATCATTCGTGTTCCTCCGGTGTACATTTGCACCGGATCGAATATAGAGGCGGCTGGGGGAACCTGGCACACTCAAAATTTGATACAAGGGAAGGATATTATTATGAAACGCATTTCTCGTCGTAATTTCCTCAAGGTTGCAGGCGTGGGTGCCGCTGCTCTGGGTCTGGCAGCCTGTGGCGGCAGCAAGTCCGGTTCTACCGCAACCTCCGGCACTGCTTCTTCTGCTGGTTCTTCTACCGGCAGTGTCTCTACCGCTGGTTTTACCGTCCAGTACGGTTCTAACCCCGAGACTCTGGACCCCGCTCTGAACAGCGCTGTGGATGGCGGCAACACCATCATCACCGTCTTCGAGACCCTGCTGATCATCAACGAGAACAACGAGGCTGTCCCTGGTCAGGCTGAGAGCTGGACCACCAGCGAGGACGGCCTGACCTGGACCTTCACCATGCGTGACGGCCTGAAGTGGAGCGATGGCACCGACCTGAACGCTAAGGACTTCGAGTACAGCTTCAAGCGTATGGCTGATCCTGATACCGCTGCTCCCTACGCAGAGACCTGCCTGGGCATGATCGACGGCTTTGAAGAAGCTGCCGGTTTCCCCGATGCAGACGGCAACCCCACCGTGGAGCCCAACCTCGATGCTCTGAACGTGAAGGCAAGCGATGACGGCAAGACCCTGACCATCGTTCTGGCTTACCCCTGCTCTTACTTTGATAAGATCGTTGCCTTTGCTGCTATGAGCCCTGTGCAGAAGGCTACCGTTGAGGCCAACGGCGATGCATGGTGCACCTCTCCCGATACCTATGTGTGCAACGGTCCCTTCATGATCACCGAGTGGACTCCCTCCGAGCGTATCGTTCTGACCAAGAACCCCAACTATGTTGGCGGCTGGGATAGCTCCAAGATCGTTTCCGAGAGCATCACCCTGCTGCTGCTGGAGGACTCCTCTGCTTCCTTCGCTGCTTATAACAGCGGCGAGGCTCAGCTGATCAAGGATGTGCCCACCGACGAGATCCCCAGCCTGACCAAGGCAGAGGATGGCGGCGACTTCTACGTTGACACCATTCTGGGCACCTACTATGTCAGCCTGAACCTGAAGCGCGATGCCTTCAAGGATGCCAAGGTCCGTAGAGCTCTGAGCCTGGCTATCGACCGTGACTACGTTGCCAACACCATCATGCAGGGTACCTACTCCACTGCTGACAGCATCGTTGGCCCTGGCATCGTGGACGAGAACGGTTACTTCCACGACAATGGCAATGCTCCCTACATCTCTGCTGACTACGAGGCTAATCTGGCCGAGGCTAAGAAGCTGCTGGCTGATGCTGGCTACCCCAATGGTGAGGGCTACCCCACTCTGGAGTACAGCACCAACGATGCTGGCTACCATGTGCCTCTGGCAGAGTACCTGCAGCAGGCTTGGAGCGATCTGGGCATCACCCTGACCATCAGCAAGATGGAGTGGTCCTCCTTCACCGCCGCTCGTCGTGCAGGCGAGTACGATGTTGCCCGTAACGGCTGGGTCATGGACTACAACGATCCCTCCAACATGCTGGATCTGTTCTGCTCCGGTAACGGCAACAACGATGGCAAGTACTCCAACCCCGAGTTCGATGCTGCTATCGAGGCTTCCCGCGTTGCTGATGTCTCCGAGCACTTTGCACAGCTGCACAAGGCTGAGGACATCCTCATGGAGGATACCGGCTGCCTGCCCATCGCTTACTACAACGACTACTGGCTGCAGAGCCCCGCTCTGAAGGGCACTTGGCACAGCCCCTACGGCTACTGGTACCTGCAGTACGGCTACATCGAGGAGTGATCTCCCCTGTGGGCTGCGTAGCGTAAGCTGAACCGTAACTTTTAAGCACTGAGCACCCCGCTGACCGGAAACGGCTGGCGGGGTGCTTTTTTGCTATTACCCTGCAAAAAAGACGAGTGCTCGGTTTTGTCGAGCACTCGTCTTTTATATGTAAACCAGATTGAAAAGGTACCAGCTTACACCGCAGCCATGGCGGCCAGAACGCTTTGCCAGCTCTTGCTGCGTGCGGCAGGCACCGGGGCGGGGCGGGTGCGCTGTGCAGCCGGGACACTGTGACCGGCTGCGGGGGATACGGTCAAGGCAGGGGAGGGGCAGAAGAACACAGCCGTGTCCTTTGCCAGCCACTGCGCAGCCAGTGCGGCGGCCTGCGGGTCAGACTGCAACGCACGGCGCTCGTTCCCGGCCAGAAAATCAGCCAGCCAGTACAAAATTGCGGCCAGCGGCAGGCAGGGGGAAGCGTCCTGACTCCAATAACTCCAGCGTGCGCCGCGGCCGAGGTGGCTTTCGACTGTGATCTGTGCACCGGTGCGGGCATTCTGCGGGATGATACCAACATAGTTCGTGCCGGCGCGCTGCCCCAGTTCCTCCACAAGGCGCTGGGTGCGGGCGGCATCCAGCCGATCCTCCCGGCAGTAGGCGCGGAAGTCGGTCTGGCTGAGCAGGCTGTCGGCACTGGACGGAAAACGTCCGGTCAGCTGCCCATCGGCATTGTGGCACAGTTGCCAGCCCTTGCGGAACAGCTGAAAATTCAGGCAGCGCCGCCCCATGGTGGAGTAGCACACAAGGGCGCTCTGCTCCCCGGGCAGCTGTTTTACTTCAAGATAGGCATCGTTGCCGCAGGTGTCCTGCAAACGGATGGTGAGCAGTAGCTGTGCACCGGCGTGCAGGGTGGACATGGCGTTGTGCATGGCGTCAAAATAACGGGAAGCGTCCATGATTGATCTCCTTCCTAAAAAGCAAACAGCGAAACGTTGTAAAAGTGCCAGCCGGGTGATCGGGCCGACAGGCTGTATAAAACTTCTCTGAACGTAGTATAGCATACTTTTGAGAAAAAAACAACTGCAAGTTTCTTCAAAACGACAAAATTTTGCAAAAGCTTATGGCATGGAGCAAACAGAAGTTCAAAGCATGGTTGTGCTTTATGATAATCGGTTGTGAAAAATGACCCCTGCGGGAGATGCCGGCTAAGGCAGGAGTTGCTCCCACAGGGGTCATTTTATATTTCTTCAATCGCCAAGCTCCCGGATCTCGTTCTGGATCAATCGCCCGGCAGCGCGGGCAAGCTGATCCATGCCGCGGATGCGCGCCATATTTTTGCCGTAGATCTGCGTGGCGGCACCGGCGCTGCTGTCCTCGCCCATAAAAACGGCAGACACTCGCACGCCCTGCCGCTGCAAGGTGCGCACCTGCGCGGCGGTATCGGTAACACCGGCGGCGTCCTCGTAGGCGCAGCCCAGCGGGTTCTCTGCTGTGGGCGGAATGCGGCGGCTGTCGTTGGGGCTGGCATCGGTCAGCAGGATCATCAGATGACGCGGGGCGGGGCCGGGGGCATACCGGATCAGATCGCCCGCAGCTCGCAGCGCCAGACCGTCCCGGTTCCAACCTGAGGCGAAGTACCGGAAGATGCTCTGCCGGTTCTTGTCAGCAAAGCCTTTCAGCACCCGCAGTACCGTGTAGCCCCGCAGGCTGCTGAAGGCGCTTACTCGCACCGGAATGCCGCAGTTGGCCAAGCTTTCGGCCAATATGACGCCCTGCGCCGCAATTACCTCCTGACAGTGCAGGCGGGAGGCGGAGGCGTCCAGCAGCAGATCCACCGTAAAGGCGGGGCAGTTTTCCTCCTCCGGGCACAAAAACACCCTGTTATCGTTCAGGTAAGGGGCGCGCCACACCCGCCCGGCGCACAGGTTGCCGCTGCGTGCCACCCGCTGGTCGGGCTGCTGATGCACCAGAATACAGTTGCGGATCTGCTCGGTAAGGCGCAGTACAACACTTCGATGCAGTTCCTGATTTTTTGCATAGTAGGCGCGGTTGCGTTCGGCCTGCAATTCGGCTTGCTGCGCCAGCTGCCGCGCTTCCGGGGTGGGTGCCTGCGCCGGGCTGGGTACACCGGCGCTGAACCACAAATGACAGCCCAAATGCACCCCAGTGCACAACTCCTGCTCAGTCTTGCGCAGCTGCTCCGGCGGGTAGAAGCAGCGCCCGAAGCAGCTTTCAATATAGGCGCGATCCTGCGCGGCGCGCTGCTTCAGGGTGATGTTTGCCCGGCGCTTGTCCACCGCCAGCCCGCTGCCTGTGGCATCCACCGCACCGGAATGCTCCACCGTCACCCGGTCGGTCTTGATCATCTGGGTGGGCATGGTTTTGGTGGCAAGCTTTGCCCAAAAGCCTTGCAGCCGCAGATGCAGCGCGGGCTTCTGGCGCACCTTGCCGTCAAACAGGGCGAATTTTGCAAACAGCGCCAGCAGGTCGTTTTTGAGCTGTGCTGGTTCCGATACGGTCTCCGGCTCCAGCGCGGCGGCAAGGCTGCTCTCGTAAGGGGTCATGACCGGGGCGGTGCGTCCCAGCACCTTGCGCCAGCGTGCAGCCTGCATGGTGTACACCAGCTGGTTTTTCGCCATCCACTCCTGCCGCGAAAGCTTGTACTGGATGGCAAAAAAGTAGTCCGCGTGGGCAAACCGCAGCGCCTCCAGCACCGGGCGGCGGGGCAGCTCCAGCCGGTATGCGGCGTTTTCCAGATATAGCCACGCCATATCGTCCAGCATGGGCTGGCGTGTGTCACCCTCCCAAGCGGAAAAAATGTCCCGGATCAGCGCATCACCGTAGTATTTATGCACCAGCCCTACGATGCAGTTCATGTAAAAATCAATGGTGCCGTCCGTGTTGCGGGCCAGAAACAGCGGCTCAAAGCCGTAGGCTCCGGCAGCGGCCCAGACCTGATTGGCCGCACGCCGCTCCTGCGCGGTGTAGCTTTGGGCGTCCATCAGGCAAACAGCTTTCCGGCATCCAGCTTGGCCGGGATGCGCGCGGCGATCACGTCCCGGATCAGCCCCTGCTCGTAGGAGTCAAAGGCCTTGTTGGTGATGCCCATATCCAGCGCCGCCCCGGCCGGGATGCCCCGCCGAATCAGCCGCAGCGCGTCCAGCATACCGCGCAGATCCAGCGCTTTGGTGGAAATCTCGGCACTGTCGCACTTTTTCTGCAGGTCCAGAAACAGCAGTGCAAACTGGTGCACATATTTTGCCGAAAGATCCGGGAACTGCGCCCGCAGCAGCTTTTCCAGATTATCTTGGGTGATGGTGGGCATCTGCACCACTGCAAAGCGGGAGGTAAGCGCCTCGTTCAGCTCCCGGGTGCCCGCGTAGCCGTAGTTCATGGTGGCAATAAAGCGGGTCTCCTCGGCCAGCGGGATGCGGTCGTACCCGGGCACGTCGATGGCGCGGCGGAAGTCCAGCACTGCGTGCAACACCGCCAGCGCCTCGTTTTTGGCCATGTTGATCTCGTCCAGCACGCCAAAGCCGCCGCACTGTGCGCAGCGGTACACCGGCCCGGGACGGAACACCACCTGCCCGCCCGCAAAGGTATCCATGCCGATGAGGGAGGCGGCATCCATGTTTACATGAAAGGAGATGTCCCACGCGGGGCGGCCAAAAGCGGCGGCAAGGTTTTCTGCCAGCACGTTTTTGCCGGTGGCTTTGCCGCCGGCCAGCAGCAGGTTTTCGCCGCAGAGGATGGCCGCCAGCGCCTGTTCCCACACCTCTTTGCCGTAGTAGGTAAAGGCAGGGGCGGGGATACGCGGGCGCAGCGCCTCACTGAGCGGATGAGCGGCGCGGTATTCCTGCACCGCCGTAAGCAGGGCAGGGTCCACCCCTTCCTGCCGTAAGGTATCCAGAATATCCGACATTTGTACAAACACCTCGATCTTGTGACCGGGCGGGAATGAACTGCCCGGTTTTCAGCCTTATCATAGCACAATCGCGGCCATTTGTGTAGAGGGCGTGCGGGGCAAAAACACAAAGAGGGGCAGCCCCAAGACCGGGGCTGCCCCTCTTCACATGAAAAAGAAGAAACGCTTAGAGTATGCCGGAGAACTGCGCTTTATCAGGCGTTCTCCAGACCTGCCATCTGCTTGACAGCCTTCATGGCGTAGGTCAGGGTACGGCCCATAGCCACACCGGCCATCAGGCAGGGGTAGTTGTTGGCAAAGAAGCTGCCGGACATATCGCCGGTGATGTACAGACCCTCCATGGGCTGATTGTTGGTGTCCAGAGCCTGACCCTTTTCGTTGATGGCAATGCCCTGCTCAGTGGTCAGCAGAGAAGCACCCAGCCAGCAGCCGTAGAAGGGCGCGGTGCGGATGGCGCTCAGGCGGTAAGCGGGCTTGCCGAAGTCCTCGTCGTTCTGCTTATCGTACAGCTCATTGTAGCGCTCCACAGTGGCAAGGAAGGTGTCCTTGGCAGCACCGGTAAAGCCCATCTTGTCGGCCAGCTCGTCCAGCGTATCGCACTTGAACAGTGCACCGGCCTCGATAGCCTCGTCCATCTTGCCCTGAATGTACTTCTCACCGCCGTTGCGGGTCTGGGCAGAGCAGCCGATGGTGTGGAAACGCTTTGCGTCCTCCAAAATGTTAGCATCGCAGATCTGTGCGTAGACGCGGCCCGGCTGGTGGGCGGCAGCGTAGACGATATCGTTGTAGGGGCAGCTCTCGTTGGCAAAACGCTCGCCGTTGCGGTTCACCTTCAGGAAGGGCTGGGTGCCGGGATTATACTGGCGGATTTTACCGGGGAAAGTCTTGCCGCCAAAGGCGGAGTCGCTGTCCACATAACCGGCGTCCACACCGGGGGCAACGATGCCGCGGTCAAACAGCATGGGAGCGGCTTCCTTGTCCAGATTAGCACCTGCCCACACGGCAGCGCGGATACCGTAGCCCTTGTCGGCGGGGGAGTAGGAGCAGGCGGTGGTCACGCTGGTGCCCAGCGGGTCCAGCTGCTCCATCATGTAGGGGTTGCCGGGGAAGCCGCCGCAGGCCAGCAGCACGCCCTTGTTGGCGTTGTAACGGATGAAGTGGTCATCCTCGGTGCTCTGGGCGATGATACCGGTAATGCGGCCATCGCTGTTCTTTTCCAGCTTGGCCAGACTGGTCTTGAAGTCCACATCGTAGCCCAGCTCTTGGATGTACTGCAGCAGCAGCTCATTGCGAGCCAGACCGGACTCGCGCTCGCTGGCCATGTAGTTGTGCTCCTGCACAGGATAGAGGTAGTCGGTGTTGTGCTCGGCATTCTCTGCGGGCCATGCAGCCTCGCTGCCGGAGGTGAAATCGCACACCCAGCCGTATTTATCCTCCAGAATGCTGCGCATGAAGTCGTGCATAGCGGCAGACTCGTTGATCCAGGTCTTGACAACGCGCTGGTCGCACTTGCCGGAGGCATAGCGGGAGATCTCGCTCAGCAGCTTTGCCTTATCGGTGGCGGGTTCGCCAGCCTCCTTAGCGGCAGCAGAATCAACAGCGCCGTACCAGTGACGGGTGTCCTGCACGTTGGCGTTCTGCTCGATAACACGGAAGTTCAGGCCGTTGGCAGCCGCATAGGCGGCAGCGAACATACCGCCGTTGCCTGCGCCCACGATGAGGATGTCGGTATCCACGGTCTCGGTGATGGCAGCCTCGTCGATGTCAGGCTCTTTGCCCAGCCAGTCGGTCTCATCGCCGGTGGGCAGCTGCACGCTGGAGACCACGGCCTCGCCCTTAGCTTGTGCGTAGCAGCTCTTGGCAGCCTTCATCACGGCGTCGGAGGTGATGGTAGAACCGGAAACACCGTCGATCTCGGCAGAACCAGCAGCCAGCAGCTGCTCGCGCAGCTCATCGGCAGCGGCAGCGCCGAAGGAAGCGGTCTCGCCGGAGGTATCCACCACCACGTCGGTGACAGCGCTGTCGGAGAAGGTCATAGTGACCTTGACGGTGGAGGAAATACCCTCGGCAGTGCCCTCGTAGGTGCCGGGGATGTACTGACCGGCAGCACCGGAAGTGGAGGCAGAACCGGAAGCGGAATTGCAGGCAGCCAGAGCACCGGCGGTCACACCGCTCATGGCGGCGGCAGCGGCGATCTTGATAAAGCCCTTACGGGAAATCTTGTTCATAGGTACGCTCTCTTTCTTTTTGTTCTTCTTTGTGTTCCTTCTTATCGTGCAGCAAAGCAAAAGGCACTTTGCTGAATCTTTAACAATTGTAGCGTAGAAGGGTGCTGTTTACAATTCATATTTTTTATATTATAATTTAGGAAAACCTAATGTATTGCGGGAGGGAGAAAAGCATGAACGAGAGCGCACTGAAGGGCTTTGTAAAAATCGTGGAACTGAACAGCTTTTCTGCGGCGGCAGAGGCACTGTATCTTTCCCAGTCGGCACTTTCGCAGCAGATCCGCACGCTGGAAGGGCAATTGCAGTTTGAGTTGTTCCAGCATGTGCCGCGCCGGGTGGTGCTGACCCCGGCGGGACAGGATTTTTACCCCAAGGCAAAGCAGCTGGTGGCTCTGTATCAGCAGGCGGTGCGCCACGCCCGCGCGGTGCAACAGCAGGAAAAACCGCCGGAACGGCATCTGGTGATTGCAGGCTGCCATGAGGCAATGCGGATGTTCGCATACGACTTGTTTTCCCTGACAAGTGACTTGTGCCTGCAGTATACCTCCATTCTGGGGTGGTGTGCCAACCGCAGCGAGGTCTGGCGCAGCCTGAAAAAAGGGGAGATGGATCTTTCCTTCCAGCTGGAAAGTGCAGAGTTCTACGCGCAGGGGCTTACCTTTGTGCCGCTGTTCTATATGCCAGAACTTTGCATCCCCATCCACCCGCCCGCTGATATGCCGGTGGGCAGATTGACCTTGGAACAGGCATTGCAATATCGCTGGCTACCCATCAAGGAGATGTACCAGACTGTCTACGAAACAAGCCTGCTGCAGGAGGGAATGAACCGAGGGGTGGAGTTTACGCCGGTGGGCGGTATCCGCAGTGCGGCCTACGGCGACCCGGCACTCAAGATGGTCCCGGCGGTCTATTACCGCAGGCCGGACCTCAGTTTTGTGCGGGTACTGGACTGGGGCAGGGGACACCGCTTCGGCGTTGTGCTGGGGCAAAAGCGCGAGGATCCGGTAGTAATGGCCTATGTCCGCGCCTTGCAGCAACAGCTGCCGTCCCTCTCGGAAAAGCTGTTCGGCCTGAAGCTGGAACCGGTGGAGGAATCATAAAGAAAAGACGAAAACCCTCTCAGACACTTTCGTGCCAGCTCTCCCTTCAGGAGAGCTGGCACCGGCAGCTGCTGAAAAGCTCCCCCTCTCGGGGGAGCTGGCATCGCGCAGCGATGACTGAGAGGGTAAAACAAAGAGCACCTATTGCCCTAAAAAGGCAACAGGTGCTCTTTTTGCAATTATATTGTGACGACAGGTGCTTTAATCCACCACGTCCTCAAACTGGCTGTTGTACAGGTCAGCGTAGAAGCCGCCTGCCTCGATCAGCTGGTCGTGGGTGCCCTGCTCCACAATGTCGCCGTCCCGCATCACAAGGATGAGGTCGGCATCCCGGATGGTGGAAAGGCGGTGGGCGATGACAAAGCTGGTGCGCCCCTCCATCAGGCGGTCCATGGCGGTCTGGATGCGCTGCTCAGTGCGGGTATCCACGCTGCTGGTGGCCTCGTCCAAAATCAGGATGCGGTTGTCTGCCAGAATGGTGCGGGCGATGGTAAGCAGCTGCTTTTGTCCCTGACTGACGTTGGAGGCGTCCTCGTTCAGCTCCATCTGGTAGCCGCCGGGCAGGGTGCGGATAAAGTGGTCGGCGTTGGCGGCCTTTGCGGCAGCAATCACCTCTTCATCGGTGGCGTCCAGCCGGCCGTAGCGGATGTTCTCCATGATGGTGCCCTTGAACAGCCATGTGTCCTGCAGCACCATGCCAAAGCCTTCGCGCAGGGCGCTGCGGTCAAAGTCCCGCACATTGTGGCCGTTCAGGGTGATGGAACCGGCATCCACATCGTAAAAGCGCATCAGCAGCTTGACCATGGTGGTCTTGCCCGCACCGGTGGGGCCTACGATGGCTACTTTCTGGCCGGGCTGCACCGTGCAGCTGAAGTCGTGGATGACGGTCTTGTCCGGGGTGTAGCCGAAGCGCACATGGTCAAAGGTGACCTGTCCGTCAATGTCGGCGGGGTCGGCGCGGCGGGCAGGGTCGGCCAGCTGCTCTTCCTCCGGCTCATTCAAAAACTCGAACACCCGCTCGGCAGCAGCGGCCATGCTCTGCAGCATATTGGATACCTGCGAAAGCTGCTGGATGGGCTGGGTAAAGTTTTTGACATACTGGATAAAGGCCTGAATATCACCAATGGTGATAACGCCGTTTGCAGCAAAAATGCTGCCCACGATGGCCACTGCCACATAGCCCAAGTTGCCCACAAAGTTCATGATGGGCATCATAAGGCCCGAGAGGAACTGGCTTTTCCATGCGGATTCGTACAGCTTATCGTTGGCGGCGTTGAAGTCTGCCAGTACCACGGCTTCGCGGTTAAACGCCTTGACCACATTGTGGCCGGCGTAGATCTCCTCGACCTGACCGTTGACCACGCCCAGCGTAGCCTGCTGTGCCTTGAAGTACTTCTGGCTGAACTTGACCACCACCAGCACCAGCGCCAGCGATACCGGTAAGATCAGCAGGGCAATCAGGGTCATGCGGGGGCTGATGGAAAACATCATCACCAGCACACCGATCATGGTGGTCACGCTGGTGATCAGCTGGGTGATGCTCTGGTTCAAGCTCTGGCCCAGTGTGTCCACATCGTTGGTGATGCGGGAGAGCACCTCGCCCACGGTGCGCTTTTCAAAGTACGCCAGCGGCAGGCGGTTGATCTTTTCACTGATCTGGCGGCGGAAGTCGTAGCAGACCTTCTGGGAAAGGCCGGTCATCAGCCAGCCCTGAATAAAGCTGAAGGCGCTGCTCAGCAGGTACATCCCCAACAAAAACAGCAGGATGCGGCCGATATACACAAAATCGATGCTGCCGGTGCCACGCAGCCGGGCGATCCAGCCGGTGGCAAGGGCGGTGGTGGCCTTTGCCAGCACCTTGGGGCCTGCAATGTTGAAGATGGTAGAAAGAATTGCAAACAACATGGCTGCCGCAAGGGGCAGCTTGTAGTGGCTCATGGTGCGGATGAGCTGCCGCAGCGTGCCTTTAAAGTTTTTGGCGCGCTCGGTGGTGGGACGTCCGGGTCTGGGCATATCACTCACCCTCCTTTTCTGTATTCAGGGTATCCAGCGCCAGCTCCTTCTGGCTCAGCTGGCTGCGGGCGATCTCCTGATATTCCGGGCAGCTGACCATCAGCTGGGCGTGGGTGCCCTTGCCCACCAGTCTGCCTTCGTCCAGTACAAGGATCTGGTTTGCGTGCAGCACGGTGGAAATGCGCTGTGCCACAATGATCACAGTGGCGTTGTTGGTCTGTGCCTTCAAAGCGCGGCGCAGGGTTACATCGGTCTTGTAGTCCAGCGCCGAGAAGCTGTCGTCAAACAGATAGACCTTGGGATTTTTGGCAATTGCCCGGGCAATGGAAAGCCGCTGCTTCTGGCCGCCGGATACGTTGGAGCCGCCCTGCGCAATGGGACTTTGATAGCCCTCGGACTTTGCCTCGATAAAATCAGTGGCCTGTGCAATGGCGGCGGCTTTGTGCACCTGTGCGTCGGTGATATCCTCGCCGCCGAATTTCAGGTTGCTGTCAATGGTGCCGCTGAACAGCACACCCTTCTGGGGCACATAGCCCAGCAGGTCGTGCAGCTGTGCCTGCGGCATCTCGCGCACGTCAATGCCGTCCACGGTCACCTTGCCGCCGGTCACATCGTAAAAGCGGGGGATCAGGTTGAGCAGGGTGGATTTGCCGCAGCCGGTGGAGCCGATGATGGCGGTGGTCTCGCCGGGCTTTG
>UMFU01006993.1_pt1 | contig 12412 bp, 6 predicted proteins | sample 1965091 | NCBI WGS metagenome assembly UMFU01 (sample SAMEA4836054, study PRJEB28245) | human gut metagenome | biome: gut microbiome; material: fecal sample | place: Denmark | collected 2008
TTTTTAGCTCATTATTTGCGCATGCAAATCTAAAGGCCTTTCGACTCCACATAGCTTATCATCTTGCGGAAGACTGTGTTATGACTGAGCGTCTCAACATTGCCGGTCATTATCATCTGGCGGCGCGCACGGGTGATGGCCACGTTCAACTTGCGGTCTATTATGTGATTGTCGTCCATGAAGCAGTTGGCTGCAAGGAACTCAAGCTGCCACCTGTTCTGCACCGTGAACGAATAGATTATCACGTCGCGCTGGCTGCCCTGATAGCGCTCTACGGTGTCTATGGATATGTCTTCAAGCTCCTTTATCCCGGTTTTCTCTATCTCCTTGCGTATCACGGCTATCTGGTTGCGGTAAGGCACTATTACGCCCACGCTCTTGGCTGCGCTGAAACTGCTGCCGAGCATGGAGTAAAGACGGCTCAGAAGGTCGGCCACTATGGTTGCCTCGCTTATGTTCACCTTGTCGGACACGTCGGGACGACGGCACGACTGCGACGGAATGAAGATCATGCGGTGAGTGCGCAGAAGCGTGTCAAGCTTGTCGGTATGACCTGTGTCGGCATAATTGAGCGACGTTTCCATCTGATGCTTCAGCGGAACAGGCTCAAGATGCTCGCTGGCGTAGAACTCACGGCAGGGGAACTCTGCCACGTCGGGGTGCATACGGCCGTGACGGCGCAGCACACCTGTAAACTCTGTACGGCCGGCGGCGCGCTCTGTGCGCAGCAGACGCTCAAAGAGCGAGTTGCGACAGTTGTCGAGTCCGATGGCACGCAGCGCCTCACTGCTCACAGCCGACTCGGTTTCGCTCTGCAGCACCACAGCCGGAAGCTGCTTATGGTCGCCTACAAGGATAAAGCGGTCTATGCTGCAACGCGTGCGCACGCCGCCTTCGTGGTCGTGGGCGGCAAGCAGACCGATAAGTCCAGGCTCGAGTATCTGCGACGCCTCGTCGACAATGGCTAACGAGAAGTGCTTCAAGCTGAACACGAAAGGCCGCGACATGAGCATTGACGTGGTGGCGGTGATGATGCGCACCGAGGCTATGCGCTCGCGGATATCGGACAGACGGGGACAGTTGCGCACTGCCTCACCAATCAGGCGCGACTTGAAACGGCGGTCGCAGCTGTACTCGCTGCCAAGCCTCAGATAGTCGAGCGAGGCGTCTTCGAGCATTGCGCATATCTCGTCTACGGCCCTGTTGGTGTATGCCATGAGCAAAACCGACGCACCGGGGCGCGTAAGTTCCTCCTCAACCATAAACCTCAGAGCCATTGATGTCTTGCCTGTGCCGGGCGGACCGACGAGCAGATAATAGTCGGATGCCTGCATTGCGGCCAGCAGTATGTCGTCATAGCTCGGGTTATAGCTCTTTGTCAGCCTTACGCTATCGTTTCTGCGAGGGGCACGCTGACCGAGAAGCAGACTGCGGCGGTCGTCTGGAGCTGTTACAAACTCAAGCAATGCGCGCGCTCCGCTGCTGCCCGAAGCGTCTGTTCCGGCATGCTCTACGGCATATACCATTGCCTTATGCATGTCGTCGGGCATATCCTCGGGATGCTGAACCTGCAGAACGTCGGGGTTCTGCTGTCCGTCGGTCAGCACCACTGTTATCTCGTCGGTGTGCAGCTCGTCGATGTTTCCCTTGTAAAGTATGGCGTTGCGCACATCGGGAACGCTGTCGGCACGATACTGATAGAGATAAATCATGTCGCCGCGGCGGAAGTTTGGCAAGAAACCCTCGCCCTGTCCGGGCACGGAGAGCGTTATGCGGTCGGGCACGGAACTGCCTTCGGCACACTCCTTTGCCTTTATTGTCAGGCCGGTGTATATGTTGCCGGTCTCCAGCTTTTCTGCCAGCGGCATGTTCCAAAGGTCTGCCGAACAGCTCGTTACGCCTTCCTGCGAGCCTACCTTGCCTAAGAGCTGCTCACGATATACGAACGTCATCATGCGACAGAAATACTCGCGCTCGAGCGGCGGCATGGCTGCCAACGGCCCCGTTACGGCCTCTATCTGCGGCAGGAGGTAGCGCTGAAAGAACGACGAAGCGGTCTTTGTGGTGTTGAGCGTGGCAGGCGTAAGTTCGGGCAGCACGCTGTCGAAGCCGTCGAGGGCTATGTCAAAGTCGGCAGCGACAATCTTGTTGCGCAGACTGATGGCCTCAGCGAAGAGCTTACGATAGAAGGCTACGGCAAGGAAGCCCTGTGCCGGAGGATATTTAGAATAGAGCAGACGGATGTCTGTCTTGTTGAAACCAAGGTTGAAGTTGTATCTCAGCACGCCGTAATACAGCAGCAGCTGAACATAATGCGGCTCAAGCTGCAGGCCCTTGCCGCCCGACTGTGCGGCGCGCTCAATGTTGAGGTTGCGCCCCGATTTCTGTTCAACAAGCAGGCGGAAGTCGGTGGTCATGAGGTCGACACGGCCCTGAAGGCCAAGACGCTCGCAGACGAACGACGGCTCGAGCACAACACGACTGCGGTCGTATTCGCCGAACATGCCCGTAACGGCGGCGTTGATATTGGATGCCTGCACTGCGGCGTTTGCCTTGAACACGGCAGGATTGAAGTCGGTGCAGGTTGAATATTCGAGAGCCTTCTCGCTGAAACTCGATTTCAGCGTAGACGCCATATTGTAGGCGCCGCGACTGTTGATAATATCATCGAGCACGCTACCGGCAAGATTACCGAGGAGTATTGCCTGACTGTTGGCGCGCGGCTTCATTCGGTCGATGGTGTATATCAGCGGATGGTGACCGTACTCCTTAAAGCATGCGGCTATTGAGCTGATGTCGATAAGATAGTCGGGCTCAACGATAACGAGCGAAGGCACGATGATGTCGCATTTCACGTCGCCATCGCTGCCGCTGTATGTGCATGAGCCTTCGAGCTTGCAGTCGAGCAGGTTGAGCTGCATGCCCTCGCGCAGCAGTTCGGAGAGATAAGTGAGGTCGTCTGCCGTATAGTCGGCAGCAAGCATGGCTCCGCCGAGCACGTCTTCGGCCGACACATAGATATATTTGTCGTCGAACCCTCTTACGATACATCTCACGTATCTTACGTCGGTGCCTTCGGCCTTGGTGTAAGGCTTGCGCTCGGCAGGCAGCACACGGAGCAGCTCGCCCGGCACATCGGTGCCCGTAACGGCAGAGATGAAGCGGCTGAGGGCACGCATATCGTAGAAGAAATCTTCGCGCGAGAGCGGCTCACTGCTGTTGGTATGGCGGCGCATGGCCTGAACTGCAATCCAGTCGGGCAGCTTGACATTATGCCTCTTGCACAGATAGTCGACCTGCGAAAAGAGGTTACCGAAGGCCTGTCCCGTGTCGCGCAGTCCCTCATGACAGGTCAGCACGAGCGTCTCGTGCGCCATCTTGTTGACGCTCTTAGCATCGGCAGTATCATAAAGGCGCGTAAGTTCTAAAACGCGAGAAAAGAGTTCACTATTAACGTCTTTATAATTCACAATTCACGATTTTATAATTCACGTTTATAAGTCATAATTAGCTAATGCCGAACTTTGTTTCACAATTTAAACGAGACATCACCCTATATCGTATATTGTTATAGAATGACACCCGCCCAATTATGAATTATGAATTGTGAAACGAAGTTCGGCATTAGCCAATTATGAATTATCATTGTCCTCCCAGCCTGCTGAAAAATTCTATTATCTCTTCCCAAGTCTTGAATGTGTCGCTTCCAAACTTGATGAGCGTGCCCATGAAGTCGGCTGCGCCATACTCTTCTGACGGGTCGATGAGGTAGTCGCCGTAGATAAGATCCTTGCGGTTGGTGAACACAAGGTGCTGCCATGCCGGAACGTTTACCACATCTTCAGCCCAGCGCATCACTTCGGTTATGTATTCAGGATTGTAGGCAGGCGACGGAGCAACGATATACATGGCATAATGCTCAAAGAGATAATGAAACGCCTTCATAGCGCTCGACATCTGATTGCCGCGCGCGTCGCGCAGCGTGTCGATGCTGACATATATTATAGGGCGCTCACGATGCTCGCGGCGGTCGTCAATCCACTGCACTACGGGCAGCACAGAGTGGAGCAATATCTTGTCGTTCATGCGATGCTCGCCGTGAAAGCTGATGGCATTGCGGTAGTGCTGCGAGAACAGGTCGCGCGTATGCACCACGGGGTCTTCGTCGCCAAAGAGTCCGTAAACCCTGTCGCGGCTCTCCTCCTCAGTTACGCCGGCAAAGCATTTGGCGGTAATCTCCTTATACTCCTCCACGAGAGCCTTGGTTACGATAAACTCCTGAACGCCGTCCTGACGGGGATTAAGAAAGGTGTTCTTGCCCAGCATGCCGTGCTTAAGCATTGTTTCGCCCATCTGAAAGGCAGGGTTTACCAATATACGGTCGTATCCGTAGAGCATCTCGGCATACATTCCGCCCATCGACGTACCGATAATCAGGTCGGGATTTTCTGTCTCGCAAGTATGGTGAAGCAGATCCATGGCCTCGGCAGGATGCAGCGGCAGGTCGGGAGCCACTACTGTGGCGCCGGGCAGCATCTCGCGAATCTTGACGACAGTGCCCGACTGTCCCGATGAACTGAAACCATGAACATAAAGGATTTTCTTCCACTTCATTATCTCGGGGAACTGTATAGCATAGTTATTTTCCATTGTTTTTACAAGCTATAAACGTGTTACTCTGACGGGATGCAAAGTTAATGAAAATATTTCTCACGGAGAAAGGCGCGGCAGGGATAAAGGTTTAAAAAATCGGAACGCCGGCGGACGAAATGCGAAATGCCGTCTTTTGCATTGCGAAAGGTAACCTTTCAGGCTGCAAAAGGTGGTCTTTTAGAGGCTAAAACATGGTCTTTTGCAACACATTGAATATCAAGCGGTTACGAAGGCAAATAAAAGAGAGGCGAAAACGGGGTTGAAAATGCGTTTTGACCATTATTTACGCATCTTCATCATGACTTACCGACAAAAAGAAAAGGCACGCCTGACATACGATGCCGGGCGTGCCGTTGATGTGTGATGCGCCACGAGGGGCGCATGCTGCTGCATGATTTAGCGCACGATAACCTTCTTGATAGTGCCGTCGCTCATACGGATTATGTTGATGCCGCGTTGCGGAGCGTTGAGCATCTTGCCGTCGAGCGTGTAGCGGCCCACTTCCTCAGCCTTGGCGCCTTCAACGGCATCAATGTCTGTAGCCTCGCTGATTTCTACGCTTACAACGGTCTCAGCCAGTTTGCCGTTAGAGTTGATCTGGATGGTTATGTCTGCCTTGCCTGCCTTGAGCGGAGTTATCACGAGGTCGCCGTCGGCCATTTCAGCCTTCAGTACTTCTTCGTCGCTCACCTCCTTGACGGTCTTCACGATGGCAGCGTCCATGTTGTCGGCGTCGGTAGCCACGTCTTTCAGCGAAACGGTGGTGCCGTCCTCGGTTGTAAGGCTGACGGGGTCGATGTCGGCAACGACAGGAGCCTCGTTGTCGGGGAATACCGGAAGCGACGGGAACCAGTAGTTGCTTATCATTGAATATTCAGCTATCTGCTTGCCTTCGTTGTCGTATTTGCGCACAACGTAGGTCGGGTCGCCGTAGCCTTTGTAGAGGCTTACTATGGCTTCGTCGGTAACGGGGTCTATGCGGAACGAGCATCCGTAGATCTGCCAGCCGTCGGGGTCGTCGTTATAGTCGATGAACGTGCTGAAGGTGTTGCTGTCGATGTCGTATTTATAGACAGTCTTGCCGCTGAACCAGCTGCTGTTTCCGCCGTTCCAGTAGAGTACATTGTTCTGCTTGCTTGCGCAGAAGCAGTCGGGTGTCCATGCATACCATGAGTTTGCCGGACCGAAGATGCCTTCGGGGCACTCTATGATGGTCTGCTCGAGCGTTGCAGGATTGAGCTTTACTATACGTGTGTCGGCCTGGCCTGAACCTGACGATGCTGCCAGACTGAGCCACAGGTTGCCGTCTTTCGACAGTACCACAGAGCCGAAGCCCCATCCTTCGGGAGCCTCAACGGTCTGCTCTACCTCGTCGGTTACGGGATTGATTACGAGCAGTCCGTTCTTCTGATGAACGGCAAACACGCGGTCGTTCACGCGCACCATGTTGCCAATCTGTCCTCCGTAGAGCTGCTGATACGGGTCGTCGCTGTCAGTTCCGGCTCCGCCTACGCTGCCCGTAATCTCCAGTTTGTCGAGGTCGAGAACGTAGATGCCGTTGCTTGTGCCTACGTATGCCTTGTGCTCGTCCACTCCGAGGAAGCCGCGGCCGTCGGCAATGCTTGAGCCATTGTCGTCAACGGCAATGTTTTCTATCTGCTTCAGCACCTTCATTGTCTTGGCGTCGCAGATGGTTATGCGTCCGCCCATGATGCTTGCGCCCGGATCTTTGGGCTGCTTGGCTATGATGAAGAACTTGTCGCCGTAGATTGCTCCATACTGCACGGTGGCTCCAAGCTCAACGCCGGGATTCTCCTTCTGCACCACGCGGTAAACCCATTCGCCCTCGTCGGTGAGGAAGTTTACGGTAGAGTTCTGGTGGCCATACCAGTCTTCGTTCACGATGAATGTGCCTTTGGTGTAGTCAACCAGCACGGGCTCTGATGTCAGCGCAGGCAGATAATACAGCTCGCCAATCATGTTGCCCATGTTCATGTCGCTCATGTCTCTCACGGCCGACCATCCGTCAACACATCCGTCGACAAGTTTGCGGCCCGTTGCGCCCACGTTAGAGTAGCCGAACGCTTCGCCCGGAGTGCCGCACACCCAGTAAGACAGGTATCCGTCATACCAGCCTGAGAACCAGAGATCGTCCTCGTCGGCCGACACATAGCTGTCAAAGTCGTAGCTGGTGGTGTGCAGCAGTCCGTCCTCATCAGGCTCTACGGCCTCGCCGTTCTTTGTTATGCTGAATCCGTCGCCGTCAAAGTCGTAGCCCACACCGCCAATGGTGGTGCCGTAAGGAGTGTTGCCATAAACGAGAACGATGAAGTTAGGATCGTTCTTTGCTATGTTGCAGAGCATTGCTGCACCCGTTCCGTCGGCCTCGTCGGTCCAGCGGTAGCCCCACACATAGAGGCGTTCCTCGCGGCTGTCGTTCCATTTGATGACGAGCGCGGCCTGCTTGTCGCCCTCGCCTATCCAGCGCGTAATCTTAGAGAAGTCGACATCGCACGTGTTGTCGGTGGCCGACATCATTACGGTTCCGTTCTTGATGTTGCGCGGAACGCCCTGCACCTTTATTGTCTGGGCAATGGCAAACACGCCCGACAGCAGTGCAAACAACAATAAGTAAATCTTTTTCTTCATAAAGAACTTAACTTTTAAAAATTAAACATGTTTGTTATTTATTTGTCTGTTTTGCTCGTCTTATGGTCATGGGAGCCGCATTGGGCTGCATGTCGGCCTGCACGTGCAGGTCTTGCGCACGCGAAATCTCGGTTGAGGTCTCGCCCACCCATCCGCAATACTGGTTTACGCCGGTGTAGACACGTATGAAGTCAGCTCCCGGCAGATTGACTTTGTTACCCTGACTGTCCACAGCCCTGCCTATGTCGAAGCTGTTAAGGCTGATAGAGTCGTTGGGATGATTGTCGGCATAGCCCCACGGATATGAGTAGAGGACATAGTAAGAGCCCCATCCGCTCACGTCCTTGCCGTTGTCGGGCAGGCGCGTTCCGCTGAACGTAAGCTCGTCGGCATCTATCCATTCGGGATAATAGCTCTGCGTATGGTACATGTTCTTATATATATGTCCGCTGTTTCCGCGGTTGTCTTTCCATGGTATGTAGAGAGTGTCGGTGAGCGTTCCCGACGCGTCGGGAACAGGATCGTGCTCCACCGGACGGCTGTAGGTTATGCCGTAGTTCTTTATCGTGGCGCTGTTGTTATATTCGCTGCCGGCAAGCTCATACCACTCGTCGTCGTCAGGGCGTCCGTTCATGTTGCGGTCGAACGCCACCATCACTATGCCCGGCTCGCAGTTGCCGCCCCGCTGCTCGGCATATCCGGGTATGTCGGAGTAGAACGAATTGCCTTTTATGTAAAAGTCTTTCTCGCCCGGCACATTTACCACGGTGTGGTCGAAGGCAAACGTAACGTAGCCTCCATAGGCTCCGAGGGTTATCATCACGTCGTTCACTAGGTCGTCCTCGGCCTTCTGCCTCATTGTTTCAATGTCGTCGCCTGGCTCATATATGGGCATCGTGTTGACAAACTGGCCCGGAGCGGGGCAATATTCATACACGCTTGCCGTATAGGGACTATACTCCACTTCCTCGTGAAGCACCGTAACGGGAAATGTCTGCTTGTATCCGCGCCCTCCGTCGTCGAGTTCGAAGGTAATCACATACTCGCCTTCGTGCTGCGCGAGGAAGATATACTCGCGCTCGGTGGAAAGGAGCGAGTCGGCGCCCGATGCCGTCCTGACGGTCCATCGGTAAGAGTCGCCGGTGTAGGCAGGGGCAAGTCTGAGCTTCTTCATGCGCTCGATGTAGTAATAGTCGTCAAGTCCTGAACTGACATTCTCGGCGTCGCGTTCGCACGAACACGGCAACACAGCCGCCACAACAACGGCAGACATGACCGAAAGGCGCACTATATGATGTTTTATTCTGTTCATAATGAATTATTTTGAAGAACCTTTTATGAAGCACATGTGGGCAGGAATGTCGCCCGTGCGCACGCTCCACTTGTGTTTTCCGTCTTTCGAATAGCAGTGAAGCACGCCGCTCGACACGTAGTTTTTGGCGTCAGTGATGTATATGTCGCCCGTGTCGGGATGTATGCTGATGCCATACGGAATGGTGATGTCGGCCTGCGTGCCGTCGGTTATGAACGAGTCGCTCACGCGCTGCATCGTCTCCGTGTTTATTATTCCGTAGGTTATGGTGTTCTGCTGGGTGTAGTTGTTCCACTCGGTGCTGTAGTAATAGAGCGAATCGCCGCTGATGCAGAAGTTCGAGCAGGGAATGTTGAGCGTGTCAGTTACTTCCATCTCGTTGCGTCCGCTCTTCTTCTGGAGCACGTAGAGATTAGAACTTATGGTCTCATAGTCGCCTCGCGACGTAACCCAAAGCCGTCCGTGGCGGTCGGCCCTGATGCGGTGGAGGTTGATTCCTACAGGTATCTTCTGCATCTGCCTGAACCCTTCAAACTCTATCACCGACACAGTGTTGTCGTAGTTGGGCGCCATGTAGCCGCCGGAGTTGGCCACATAGAGGTATTCGCCAAGCACTTCGAGCTCTTCGGGCTGGTAGCCCACGGTGCATTTGTCCACCACCTTGAGCGTGAGCGTGTCCACCTTGTAGACCGCACCCTTAACGGCGTTGGGATTGTTGAGCTGAACGGGACCGACGTAGGAGCTTACGTAGGCGTGGCCGCGGTAGAAGTTTACGTAGCGGCAGTTGGGTATGTCCACCTGAGATATGCGCACCCCGGTGCGTGCGTCGAGCACTTCCATCTTGTTGGAGCAGTTGACCACGACGTAGAGTTTTGAGCCGTAGACACGTATGTCGTTGCCGACGTCGCCAAGTTCCTTTATGACATGGGGATTGCGCTCGGCGTAGAGGTTGCGCACATAGTAGCCCTGCACGAAGTCGAGATAGTCGAGCGTGCACTTGTTGCTGCCCATGTTGCCCTCGTTGAGCAGGTACATGCCTACGACATCGCTGCCTTCGGGCACGGTTACGGGCAGTATGTCGTACTCCGTAGGCACCACGACCTCGTCTTCACGGCATGACGACAGCAGGACAGCCGACAGCAGGAGGATATACAGAAAATGTATGTTGTGCATCATAATTCAAAACTTAGGGTAAGACGATAGTTGCGCTTGGGCATGGGATAGTTGAGTATCACGTCGTAGTCCTGGCTGAAGAGATTGTTCACTTCGAGCTGAACCTTGGCCGAATAGCGGCTCCAGCGGAAGCTGCGCGCAATGGAGATGTCGCTCGTGTACCACGGCTGCGTGTGGTTATACACGATGTTTTCCTGCTGATTGTAGCGCTCGCCGGTGTAGATAAAGCTGTAGTTAAGGCTCCATGAGCGCCATGTTGCCTGAACGATGGCCGAGCCGCTGTGCCATGGTATGTAGGGTATCTGGTCGCGATAATAGGTGTCGGCAGGATTGGTTACGTCGATTGCTTCCTGATAGGTGTACTGAAGTTTGCCGGTGATGTAGAGGTCGCGCAGCGGATTGAGCGTGAGCGAGCCGGTCAGGTCGATGCCGGTGATGCGCACACGGCCCAGATTGAGCATGGTCCAGCGGAACTGCGCGCCCTTGGGATAGGCAACAATCTTGTCGCGGACGAAGTTGCGGTAAGCATCGGCATGAAGGCTCCATTCGGTCAGGAAACCGCTGCTGCGGCGACTGTCGTAGGCAAAACCGATGTTGTATTGGGTGGTGTATTCGGGCCGCAGCTGCGAGTTGCCCATCTCGGCATAATAAAGGTCGTTGAACGTTGGCATGCGGAAACTGCGCTTGGCAAAGGCACGGAGCGTGAAATCAGAGCTGCCGAAGGGCGCCCACGACAGGAAGAAGGCGGGAGTAAGCACGGTCTTGTCGCCTGCCGACTTGGCCAGACGGGTGCGGTCGTGAACGTAGTTGAGCACAAGGCTGCCCTGCATCTTGACGCGGCCGAGGGTAATGGCGGTGGCTGCCGAGAGGAAATGGTGCCAGCGGGTGGGATAAACGAAGCCGTACATGTCGGCATCCATCGTGTTCCACTGCACGTCGTAGGCAGCCGAAACGTCCCAGAAGTTGGTGATGTTATACAGATGTGACGACGACAGATACAGCTCCTTCTGCCGGTAAACGTTGTCGATCATCATCACGGTGGTGTCCTTGTTGACGTATTTGGTGAGATAATAGGCATACTTTGCCATCAGGCGGGTGTGGTAACGGTCGCCGAAATCTTTCTGTATTGAGCCTTGCACAAACGAGTTGTTGTCCCAGATGCGCTCGCCGCGGCGCCACACATTGTTGACAATGGCTCCCGGCACGCCGCGCTCCGAGGTGTAGTTGTATGCCTTGAGCATCCACTCGCCGCCGCTGATGGTGCCGAAGAGCGCGCCCTCCATGCGCGTGGCGCGCACGTCGCCGTTCTGTCTCACGGCGGTGGTGTCGTACATTATCTCGTCGGTCATGACGGCCTTGCGGCGGTAGCGGAACTTATACTTGCCGCTGCTGCTGAGCCACTCGCCGCTGAACGATGCCGACACCTTGTCGGAAAGGCGCAGCTCTATGAGCAGGGCGGGATTGACAAGGTCGAACGAACCTGTCTTCAGCGTGGCCTTGAGATGATAGCTGGTGCTGTCGGCAAACACAGGGCGGCGCGTCCACATGTATATGGAGCCGGCCGAGTTGAAGTCTTTTGCCGACTGGAATATCTGACTCTTCTGTCCGTTGTAGAGCGATATTGCCTGCATGTTGTCGAGCGAGAACATGCCGAGGTCCACCTGTCCGTTCTGCGCGTTAGACAGCTGTATGCCGTCGTAGAACACTCCCACGTGGTTGGTGCCCATGCTTCTTATGTTGACGGTCTTGATGCCGCCCACTCCGCCGTAGTCTTTCAGCTGCACGCCGGCAAAGAACCTGAGCGCGTCGGCCACACTCAGGCTGTTGAGCCGCTGCAGTTCTTCGCCCTTAAGCTGCTGCGACGGAATGACACTGCGCTGGCTGTTGCCCAGCACTACCACTTCGTTAAGTCTCTGCACACTGTCGAGACGGCTCACATGCTTTTGCGCATAGCCCGTAAAGACAGCCATGCACAAGAACATAATGGCTAATCTTTGTTTCATAAAAAATTAAGAATGCTCTCCTGAAGCCTAATCCACGAGGCTGCGGAAGGTTATTAAAACAGCAAGGCAGGTCTTCTGACTTACCGCCCGGATGCGAACGCCTTCCCGAAAAAATGTCAGTGGCTTCATTGTTCGCACCCCGATATAAGGGCGGATTACAGCAGCGGGTCTGTCCGGGATTCTCACCCGGTTCCCTTTTAATCGCCATACGGCGAACCGTTGCGTGGGCAAAGTTAAGTGTTTTTATATTAACGGCACCATGTTTTTACATAAATGTTTTAAATTTAACATATCGGCATGTAAACAGCGAGTTGACAGACATGACGGCACAGTACATCGGCACAAGGCACAAGAACCACTGCCGGAACATGGACCAAAACACATGGACTGAAAGGCGGAAAGCAGCAGAACGAAAGGTCTGCTGACGCAAAAGAAAAGGCATGGCGAAAGCAACATGAATGTAAAAGGCCACCTTTTGCGATGTAAAAGGTATCCTTTTAGGCTGCAAAACATGGTCTTTCAGGAGCTAAAAGACCACCTTTTGCAAGGCACTGAATATCAATACATTACAAAGGCGCATAAAAGACCTTTAGATTTGCATGCGCAAATAATGAGCTAAAAA
>UMFU01053153.1_pt1 | contig 12302 bp, 16 predicted proteins | sample 1965091 | NCBI WGS metagenome assembly UMFU01 (sample SAMEA4836054, study PRJEB28245) | human gut metagenome | biome: gut microbiome; material: fecal sample | place: Denmark | collected 2008
AGCATCAGAACCGAAATTGTGGCCGTGAATCGAGACGACCTTGCCATCGAGGTCATAGTCGCCCGGAATATACGGTGTTCCGTACTTGCTGTATTGTTTTCCAATATTGTGTATGAGGTAATAGTCCCTGTCCCCTGCCCTGTACATCACTGGGTATGAAATGATATCAGCCTCGGAATCGGCATATACCCACACCCAGCCGACCACTTCATTGTTCTTCTTTCGAAGCGAATTCCAGTCAACTTGGACCGGCAGATACTCTGCTTCGGCATCAATCTCTTCGCCACTTATTTCGGCGGGCACGGTGTATCCCGAATAGAGTTGCTTGTTCTCTTCGTCCATCATCTGTCCCATCTTGATTGCCCCGGCACAGAAGAGAATACCCGCTCCGAGGAACAACATGATGATTACATATATCGTTTTCTTTCTACTCACAAAGCTCCCTCCTGTTATCGAGCGTCCGGTAGGAATCGAACCCACTGCTTTTGCATCCACCATTGCAGACACGACCGACCACAGTCTCAGACGCATAAAAAATCCCCAGAGCGTGTTATTGCGCTCCGGGGAAAGGTGCTCAACTATGAGCGCATTGATTTAGGATAGCTGGGCCGATTAGCCGTTGACCTTACCAACAGCATTGGTCTTCACAGACTCAGCGGTGATAGTCTTGTCGGCCAGTCCACCGTGGTTGTTTGCATACTGGACAGCATCAACCTTGCTGGAGATTTCGACTTTTGCGTCCTGCCAAGCATTATCGGCGTTGACATCAAAATCCAGTTCATAGGAACGGGCAGCGGTCGTAGGATTGGCGGTGTTGCCAACGCCTTCCTTGACCACCTCAGCATTTGTGCCAGTGCCGGACAACACAGTCTCCTTGCCTTCGTAGACGATGGTGATAACGCCATTGTCCATAGAACGAGACTTCTCTGTCAGAACACCATCGGCGGTAGCGAAGGTGATGGCGCAATTCTCGGGGGTGATTGCCTGACCATCAGCGGTATATGCCGTATCAGGAGTCACCTTCAGCGTGATTGTGTCATTCACATAGGCAGCCTTCGACTGCTCGTTGTTGATGGTATACGCGACGGTCCGGTCGTCACCGGGGTTGAAGTTGTCGATGGGGTTGGCAGCATCAAAAGCGGTGTTCAGCAGCTGCTCAGAAAAATCGCCAGCGTCAGTCATTTTGTCAGCGGTGATACCGACTGCCAGCTTACCGGCAGTGGTTGCACCCTTGACGCTTGCGGTGTCGGTGAACAGAGCAAAAGAGCTCACCGCCGCCAGAGACAGAGCGCAGATGGCTGCGCCGATGCCCAGTACCTTCTTCTTACTGTTGGTATTTGCCTTTGTCATAGGAATTACCTACCTTTCCGGTCGAATCTATCGACCATCGTATATAAAAGAACACCGATTTGGTGGTCTTACAAGGGAAACACAGGTTACTTCTTATTAGTAACCTTGGCAACGGCCTTTTCTGCCGTCACATTGACCAGCGTTTTGTCGCCGTTCGCAAACTGAGTCGCAAGGTCTGCCAGCGCAAGGCCCATGCCAACGGCGCTGGAAAGAAGCAGCGTGCAAATCACGCTCGGAGAATAGAACATGATGGCGGTCATGCTCACAGCAGCCATCGCTGCGACAACACCGCGCATCTGGTCTACAGAAACTTTATTTTTCATGGCTCATGCCTCCCATAAATCACTTGTCTTCGGTTTTACCATCTTCAACAGCTTTATACTCGCCATCGATAGTAGCAGATTTTGTTTTCTTTTCGTCCTTATTGGATTTCATAAACAGAACTGCAACGACTACAAACGCTGCAACCAAGACCACAAACGCCACCTGAGTACTGTCCGAGTGGAACACATCGTCCACGCCGGACTGAATGCTCTTGTTCGCGCTGGAGGGAGTCGTCACGATAGCAACCTGCGGAGGCTGTGTCGGCTCCGGCTGCTTATTATCGTTGCCATTGTTGTTTCCGGTATCTGTGACAGGTTCTTTGTCCATATAAATCTGCCATACCCAGTTGGTGTCCATCGTGCCGCCCTGCGCCTCATTGCCTACTGTAGTCGGCATCTCAACGGTAATGTAGACGGTCTTGGTCTCACCTTCTGCGAGGGAAATTTCCTTGGTGACGGGGCCCGTAATTCCATTGACCATATTTCCTGCATACAGGGTCTGATTGCCCTGCGTGATGGAAGCGGTCATGTACTGGTACAGGTCCGGCTGCGTGTTGTTGGCATTTTCGACTCGAATCAGGGAAACTGTCACATCAGTGCCCGTATCGTTCTTTACAACGACCTGCGAGTTAATGCGGTCGCCGGGAACGATGTTCTCTTCCTCGAAGAGAACGCCTGACTCATTCAGCGACAGCTTCTTTGCTTTCGCGTCCCAGCTTGCCGTCAGCGTAGCACCGTTGCTGTTGTAATCCTGCGCATAGACAGGAATCGCACAGACGGAACTGACTGCCAGCAGCATCGTCAGCGCCATTGCGCCGAGTTTCTTGAGAATCTGCATCTTTGAATCATCCTCCTGTATTTTATTATGTTTACATTGACATATAGTTATTTGGTATAGGTATTAGATTTGCCGTCTACCCTTTGACGGTATGACGGCTTTTTTCTATACTTCTATTATAACGCGCATTGCATTACATTGTCAAGTTGTTATTGTTATATCTTTATTCGTTTCCGTGGTTGTGCTCTTTTAGATGCGATATACCGGGAGCGTCATAATTCTGTGGTCGAGCCTGTCCTCATAGACCTTGCCCAGTTGTGAGGAAGCTTCAAAGTACATCAGCTTAGATTGAAGACTCCGAATCGCTTCTACAAGGATTGGAATGCTGGTGTGTTTTGCCAGTCGGCTCAGTCTATGCCGGACGATGGTTGCGTTCGGCTGGTCGAGCACCTGATTCAATAAACATGTCTCATCAAAGTCAAGCAGAACCGGGTGGTTTGTCGCTTGCCGAAGCTGACTCAGAACATTCCTGCTCGCAAGCGATACCTGATTCAGCATTTCAAGGCACTGTTCCGGGTTCTTGTCCTTGTTCCAGAGCTCCAAGCACTTAATATCTTCGCCGGTCGTGATTTGATTAACCCTGCACACAACTTCTGCGGCGCATTCAGCCACCAGTCTAAGATAGAGTTTGTCATTGCGGCCGGTACGCGCTTCCGCAGCTTTGAGACAGAGCAGATTCACGCATTCTTTTGCGATAACCGCTTCTTCCTTCGTTGCGATGATGAGTTTCTTGGCAACCACATCATATTGCACGAGGCGGCTTGTTTTATCTTCGGTATACTCCACATCGCATTTCAGAGCGTCTCGGCATCCGGCAATGATATCTACCGGTGTCAGCAAGTAGGGGGTATCAACATCAGGAGTCTTTTCACTGGGGACGGTCTGGCTGAGGTCGTAAAGGTGAACCGGCAGATACTCTACACCTTCAGTGGTGTACTCCTTGCTCTTCACTTCCCCGTTCTCATCTGCTATTACACCATTGTCATCCTCTTCAACCTTGTAGTCATGCACCTTGCAGACCGTGGGTTTCAGGAGCACAATGGGAGTTGCATCAGGCTTAACCTTACGGTCAAAGCCATTCAACCAAGCATTATATCCGCCTACTGCCGTAGCTTCCGGCATTTGCTGTTGTAAGAGAAGAACATTATCCGGCGTAAGGGAAGGATGCTTTGCCATCAGGTCTAACATCTCAGAAAGACTCTTTTTGCTCTGGCAACACTGCTCTGCTGCGGGGTAAATCTGCTCATAATAATCCATCAGAAACTTCCCTCCCCTTGCGCCATACGACTGCGGTAGATTCCCTCTCGATGCAGGATTTCATACGCATGACCGGGAGAGATATTATACTTATTCGCAATCGATGTGATGGTTGTCATGGGATTCTCCAGCACCTCGTTGATAATCAGAGTATTACGCTCATTGATTTCTTTCTGGTGTTTATTGACGAAACCCGCTTCACGGTGGCTTTCATAGTTCTCTGCTGCGCCAAGAATCATATAGATTCTGGAGCGCGTAATGCCATGCTTTTTAGCAAGTTCAATCGCAGATACACCGTTCTTATAATCATTGATAATTTGCTGATTTCTTGTGCTGAATCCGTCCTTGACCATTTCTGCGTTGTGACGGTAGCCGTCATACCCCTGCTGTCGGAGAATATTGTAGCAGCGATTCACACACAGCTTATACTTTTCGGAAATTGCTTTGACTGACATTCCTGCAATGTAGTCTTCCAGCATCTGCTGATTTCTTTCTTTGGTCATTTCCCTCTTATTATTTTTCTCTCTCATTATATTCACCATCTTCTTATACAAAATTAGCATGGGTTTCCGCTTAGGGTCTGCACACCCACGCCACCCTGCAAAGATGGCATAACAGCTATCAGCCGGAGCCCTCTTATCTCCGTTGCCCGCCACTCACCACGAGGAGGTTGCTGTATTTGAGTAGCATTGCCCGCTGAGCTACATGGCGGGCGTAGTTTTATTTAGAAAGCACCGCTGAAAATTATGTACCTGGTCCAGACATCATTGTTACCATTGATTCTCGTCCAAGAGCAATCGGAGCTACAATACGCGGGGCCATAGACGAACTCATCGCCGACCTCGTACTTATTGTAGGTTTCTTTGTCCACATACCATTGGTCTTGCATCAATTCACCATCAACGGTCTTTTGATAACTGATGACATAAGCATCATCATACTGCAAATAGCCATTGTGGTTACTGGGTATTTCCTGATGAGCAGGAATCTCATACTTTTCATAAATCACTCCGCTATCGAGTGGAACATGCTTTTTGCTTTCGTATCCGTTAGAGTCGAGTTTCTCGGCAAGAAATAATGCCAGACCGGAGACGACAAAAAGCGCAACGGTAATTAAAATTCCCCTGCCAAGTTCTTTCAAGTCATTAAAAGTCATAACAATCACCTTTCTCTCATCTTCGTCTACTCAACAAACGGCGGGCATTTTTCATTACCAATCAAGCATGTAGTACGAGTATGGGTAGTAGCTATAACTATGGTAGTAATACGAAGAGCCGCCAACTCTTGTCCAGCTACAATAAGAGCTGCAATGCTCTTCATCATAGACGAACTCATCACCGACTTCATACTTATCATAGGTTTCCTTATCGACATACCACTGGTCCTGCTTTAGTTCGCCATCAACCGTTTTCTGGTAGCTGATGACATAGGCATCATCGTAGAACAAATAGCCATTGTGATTTTGAGGTGTTTCTCGATGCGCCGGAATCTCGTACTTTTCGTATATCACGCCACTGTCCAGCGGAACATGCTTATTCTCCGATGTTGGCATATCGTCATCGAGTTTCATTGCCAAGAAAATAGCTGCTCCAAGTACAACGAAAAGCACAACGATAACCAGAATCCCGCCACCGAGTTCTTTCAGGTCATCAAAATCCATTGAAATCACCTTCTCTCATCACTTACTTCTTGCGAGCCGCCCGCTTTGCCTCGGCCTCTTCCTTAGCTTTGAGCTTTCTTGCTCGAGCAAGGCGTTTCTCATTGTCGCGGCGAATCCGTTCGTACTCCTTCTTTTCAGCCGGAGTCAGCTCCTCGGTGTGCTTTTCGCCGGTCTCCACGGTGCTTTCTGCCTTTCCCTTGTATCCGAAGTCGTTCTGAGCAAAGTACTGGCGGCGAGCATTGACCTGTTTGTCACGCAGTTCTTTCTGTTCGGCGCACCACACATGATAGGTCTCGATACGCTTTTCTTTTTCCAAGTCGCTGATACCTTCTTCGGCCAACCACATCAGAGGGTCGATGCCGTCAGGGTATTCAGCCGGAGTAAAAGCTGTAACCGGAGGCGCGGCGGCAAGAGCTTCTGCAACCACATCACGCTTTGAGGCTGTTGCTTTACGCTTATCCTCTTCCCGCTTCTGTTTCTTGGCTTTACGCCGCTCAACCTTTGTGGCGCTTGCATCGTGCTTATGTACTACTGCCCTGATAACCAGCACAATGCCGACAAGGAGCAGTACAGCGAGCACAGCAACGACAAGCGCGAACCAGCCGTAAAACCAGAAATTGTAGTTGCCGACCGAGAAGGTATATACGGTGCTCAACTGTTCCGGCAGTTGAATCTGGCTTGCCGAGATTTCTAAGCTCTGGGTCTGAGCTTCATTCATTTGCTAATCCCACCTTTCTCAATTATTTTGAAATGCTGCCATTGCGCCTTGCAGCATTGCATCATCTTCTGCCGTGAATTGATAGCCACTGCTATCGGTGTCCGGCAGAGAATTGTCTGTAGTTTCCGGTTCCTCACTCACCTGCGGAGCCGCAGAGGGCTCACTCTCTTCCTTATTATATAAGGTAGGCGCAGCAACCTCTTTTTTTGGCGTGTCCGGCTTCTTTCTTTTTGGAGCATGAACTTTGGCAGGTGCTGCCGGAGTAGTTTCATCATCGCTGCCGGGTGCTGTGTGCCCAGTCAGCATGATGTAGAGGTCATCCTCAGTCATCTGCTTGCCACCCAAGTAGGAATAAACGGCTCTTGCTACAAGGTCCGCCTTTCTGCGTTTGGGAGCTATCTTGAGGATGTCGTCCGTGTATTTCTGGATGGGGTTGGTGCGCCGGAAGCTGATATGCACTCCCATAGCCACACCTCCTTACATTGCCGGATTTTCACGGCGGTACATAATCTGATAGCCCTTTGCGTTTGCGGTGATGTCATCAACCACAATGGCCGCAGAGCCAATACGCTTGTTTCCGCTGATGTAGTCTTTGAGCAGCATTGCGCCGCCGCCGACAAAAATCGGGCGACTAATGCGCAAGTCAATATCGCGTTCGCGAAGCCGGGAGACGATGTCATCAACATACTCTGCTGCCGCAGCCCGCATCAACTGCTTGACCTCACTGGGCAAGTCGCTCTGACGGTTCTGCAGGACAGCATCTACATCATCTTCGCTCAGCAGCAGGTCAAGCTCACCGTTGCAACGACTGAGGACCTTGTTGTAGAGCTTAATCACGCCGTCATCGAGACTTCCGCATTCTGCAACGCACGGAGCGCCACTCCGAACCGGCAGATAGTCGAGGGTGAAACCACCCATATCAACGACCACCGCATTGGAAAGGTTGCGGACCTGCCCATAAACGGACATCAGAGCACCGAATCCCTGCACATAGACCTTGCAGTCGTCAATACGAATACGGAACTCTTGACCGTCCAGAGCAAATTCGATGGGGCCGCGATTCAGAAAGTAGCTGCGGAAACTCTTGTATTGTGCGCCGTAGTGTGCCGGTGGCAGACCGACCAGAAGCGTAATCGGGATTGTCTGACCAGTTCCAGAACGAACTCCGCTTGCAATCAGGTCCTTTGCGATTCCGTACAGAGTCAGCACAAAGCAGTCATCGTTCGTAGTTTTGTTGCGCAGGTATGCGCCTCTCTTACTGGAAAGCATGTAGTACTTGTCCTTCCAGTGGAGAATGTCCGAGCCAAAACCGGGCATAGTCGTGCTGACGGATAAGCCGGAAGTAAAGACCGCGCCGCGTCCGGTCTTGGTCTGTTTGTTACCATTGTCGATAGAAACGACCATATGTCACCCACTCCTCTCTTGTGGTATAGAAATCTATATTCATCAGCAATTGGTCGACCGGCCGGTCGTTTCCATCCCCGCCGCGTGGAGGCTTGCTGTTGGGGACAGCCCGCATAGTGCGGGCGAGTATTTTACGGTGTCATGTATTGAAGCTGCTGAAGAGCATTAGCAAGAGCTTGCTGCTCAATGTGGCTTTCTCCAACCAGTCCTGCAAGTGGAAGCGCAATAAAAGCCGCAAAGAACAGTATTACTGCAAGAACGGCAAGTGCTTCCGAATCCGAGCCTCTTGCAATTGAAGCCAGCACAAAGTACATTACAAGGCATATGCCAGCCGCAATAAGGCACTTATTGAAAAAATCATCAGCTTCCTTCGTACTAACATAGACTGGTCTAAGAGTTACTTTTTCGCCAGCTTTGATGGGGAGTGTGAATCCTGACTGGTATAGGTCCGTTCCGCTATTTACACTCCAACCTTTGAAGTCATAGCCTTCTTTTCTCTTAGCATCCGGCAAAGTCAGGATGTTGTCGTGACCGTACTGCAAGACAATATCGGAGCCATCTTCGTACTCGTTCAACGGGTCCGGCTCATCTTCTGCGACAGAACTTGCACCGTTGTCGTCTGCCTTTGTGCTGATTGCTGCTTCGTAAACAGGTTGCAGGTGCATCTCTTCGTTGCCATCTTTGACCACCACATCACCAGCGTTATAGAGGTCACTGCCACCATTCACACGCCAGCCCTTGAAGATATATCCATCTTTTGTCGGTGCATCGGGGAGCGTGATGTAGTTATCAGTGGCATCGCTTTCTCCCAAATTAGGCTCTTCGTACACGATTTGCGGGTTGCTGTCAGTCGTAGTATCTGCAGTCTCTGCGGCAAGCGCGGGGACCGCTGTGCTGACTTCCAGCAGCAGAGTCAGCACCACCGCTGCGATGATGGCGAGCGGCTTTCTAAATTTTATAAGCATCACTTATTCCTCCAAATATATTTACAGGACAAGCAAGAACAAGAGAAAAATCATTGCGCATGTCAGCAATACTCCAAGTGCGCTTATGCTGCCACCGATAAAATCGAAACCGACTTGGGTAAGCAACAAGCCTCCTACAATCATCAGTAAGCCAAGTACAAAATTGTGCTTACATTTAATCAGCGCATCTTCATGTATTGCCCCAGTTGCTTTATACACAGGTTTAATTTGTATTTTATGTCCGTCACTGTTGGCGATTGTTTCGCCTGCGTCATAGAGCTTTGTGCTCCCGTCCACGCTCCAGCCTTGGAAGGTATATCCTTTCTTTTGAGGCGCATTAGGCAGCGTCAAATAGTTGTTTGCGTCACCTTCATACTTTGGGTCAACAACTTCAAACTGCGCATTGCTCTGGGCAGTATCTGATTCCGCAGCAAACGCCGGGACCGCCGTGCTGACTACCAGCAGCACTGTCATCACCAGTGCCGCGATGATGGCAAGCGGCCTTTTCATTTTCATAGTCATTGTTCTTCCTCCAACTATATCAAGACCTTATACCTTGCAGCAATTAGCCGACCTGCTGGTCGTTGCCCATCGTCCGCCCCGTGGAGGCTTGCTGTTTAGACTACTGCCGCTGATTCAGCGGCACTATTGGTTAATAAATTGGGTTGGCAAACGCAGCACTGAAAGCCAATGCAAAGCCCATCGCAATTACTCCAAATAAGACTTTGCCGCACAAATCGAGTTCCTCAGAGCTACTACCTTTTTCTGCCTCGATGATTGCATATACAAGGAAGGATAAAAGTCCCATAAAGGACAGTCCCGCACCACCCGTAATCATTGCCGCAAGAACAGGGTCAAGACCCGGCTTAAAGATGTATGAGATGTGCGGATTCACAAACCAAGCCGCCACATATGCCACGATTCCCAACGCGATACTGATGCCGAATACAACAAAGAACTCCCGTGTGTCTTTTGCGGGCATTTCCTCATTGGCGGCACTTGTCGTAGCATTCTTCTTTACCATTTCAGCGCACATAATTTTTCTCCTTTCGTACCTGTGACAACCATTTCGAGTGCAGCTTTTAGCCGACCGCGTTATTCAGTCGTTGCCTGTCATCCACCACGGAGAGGTAGCTGCTTTGGATGACGGCCCGCCGAAGCGGGCATGTCTTATTCTTTTGGTTCGTCATTGTCGTGATAAGATACCACGGCGGTAATCTGCCGATGCAGTTTCGCCATGTAGTAGGCGGCTACTGCCTCATCGACCAAGAACATTGCGAGCACAAACATCCAGCTTGTCTGCCACGGGAGTTTTGTGACTGCTCCGTAGGCTACCACAGCCAGCACCGCAAGCGCAACATAAAGCTGCGAGATTGCGACAAATTTCAGGAACACTTTCTGTGCATATGTCAGTTTCATGATTTTTCCTTTCCAAGCTTTGCATTGGCCCCGTTTTTGTGTTTCACTATATTGCAATACAGTTATTTGTATAGGGCAATAAGTTACGCAGGAGACTCTCCCCTGCTTACAATATTAGTATACCACCGACCCGCCACAATGTCAAGCTGTTTGTGTGTTTATTGTTATAGTGTTATTCACGCTATGCGCAAAAATTCTCTCTTTAATTCTCCTACATTGCACGGGCGCATCATTACATCACTGCCTTCGTTGAGCTCGATTGCGTATGCTGGTTTATCCCCATAGGCGTGATGATGCGGCAGATACTGCGCGTGGATTTTACCTTTAGCAAAGTCGATTAAATAGAACATGTGATTCTTGCAGTCAATACCAAGCAGGATACTCTCGCTCTCAGTCAGGTGGATATACTTGTTGTCTCTCAGGTGCATCACACACTTTGCTGACCAAAATCCGCTGTAATCACAGACCAGTTCGATTGTACGGGTAGAGCCATAGGGAAGGTGCCAGATGTAGTCAGCCCCATTACTCACCTTAGATGATGCGAGGATTGTACGGTACTTATCGGCTCCTGCCAGCTCGACATCAAAACCACAATGGAGCAGGACGGCAAGGATATATTCTTCATACACCCAAGACGCGACAATGTCCCGTACATAGACAGTGGCGCTGCGGACATCCGCTTGGTGTGCGCACGACAAAACATTCCGGTAGATTTCAGGTGCATTGATTTTTACATATTCCATGTCACCTGCCAGTATAGCCAGATTGACTGGACCGAAATTGAGTTTTTCTGCCTCTTTGTACACAGATGTTCCTCTTTCGATAAACAGACGGTCGATTTTCTCATAGATACTCATGAGTGCTTCCTCCTCACTTGTTCATACTGCTTCAATGTCAATGTACTTACTTTGCAGCAGAAAGCAATAGTAGTACAAAAAAAGAGCCCACCAATTTTGTGATTGGTGGGCTCATAATCGGGTTATGAGTGTTTGGTTATGCGAGGTGATTCTCCCGCGCAAAAATAAGGATACCATCAAGGTATTCCGTTACTCGTTTTGCACGGTCAACTGCCTCTTCCAAAGCAGCACTCATCTCGGTTATTCCAATATTATTGTTTTCTCCAAAAAGCGTTACAAGGTCTTGGATTTCTGCTATTCGTGCAAGTACTCCAGCTTCCGTGAAGCTGTAATCCTTGAGAGCTTCATACTCCCTTGAGCGCGCCTCGCTGCTCATCTTAAAGTAATTCCTGCAATCTACGATAGCCTCAGCCATCGCATAATAGTCATTGATATTTGCGTAGCCGTTGTCGTCAAGGTTTAACCTATGTAGTCCGATTTCGATAAGCTCTCCATCAGGCGGGGAGTAATGCTTCAGCCGTACAAGCAGCGATGTCTGACCTCTGCTGTCGTACCCAAGAGCGAGGGCAAAACCTTTCCCTTGTTCTTCGCCTTTGGTCTGGTCCTGCCAAGCCTCATTGAAAACCGTTTGGACATCCACTGCCCCGACCAAGATTTGATTGTCTATCATGGTAGCAATCCTCCTTGCTTGTATTTCACCGTTACTATACCAACTTTTTCTCACGAAGTATTTTTTCGAATCATCGTTTTTAATTTCATTTCTATACTCTTAATGCTACTCCGTTCGCAAATTTCTGCAAGCACTCATTTTTTGGTCTGCTAATATTCTACTTACTTTGCAGCAATGAGCAATAATAAAAAAGATGCGTCCACCTTACGGCAGACGCATGATTTTTGGAATCACAGTTCTTGTTGTTGTAAAATATTTAGACGGATTCGCGTGCCTCGTTGAGCATCTCCAAATCAGCCGCGCTCATCTTGGACACATTAGTGTTCATAATGCGGTACAGCTCGGTGTTCTGCGGGAAGGTGTTTTTGAACGGAACCATTGCTGCTCCGGCCTTCATCAAACCGCAACCGGCGCTGGCATTGGAGATGTAAGACAACTGCGTGGGGCTCAGACCCAGCATGGATTCCAGAGCGGAACGGTCAATTGCGCTCTGAGAGAGCATCATAACGATTTCGGAGTTAGAAATCATAGAACGACAGGTGTCGGAAACAAGCATATCGCTCACATTTTGTGTGAGTGCTGTCACGAATCCGAGGTACTTTCTTGAACGCTTCCAGAGTTCGTTGACGAAGATTGCACTGTGCTCTTCTTTGAACAGCAGGTACACCTCATCGATATAAATCCATGTACGGATGCCCTTGATACGATTCTCGTTGAGTTTCTTCCAAATCTGGTTGATAATAACCAACATCGCGATGGACTTGAGGTTGGCGGATACATCCTTGACATCATAGATGACCATGCGGGTGTCTCTATCTTCCTCGCTGCGCACCGTCTGGTG
>UMFU01054617.1_pt1 | contig 12224 bp, 8 predicted proteins | sample 1965091 | NCBI WGS metagenome assembly UMFU01 (sample SAMEA4836054, study PRJEB28245) | human gut metagenome | biome: gut microbiome; material: fecal sample | place: Denmark | collected 2008
CATGACAGGTGTAAACAAAAAGGAAACCTTAGAGATCGGTGATTTACTGACCGGCAGCTATGAGGGAAAAAGTGTAAAAGTAAACGGAGCAGTGCATACCATCCGTGATATGGGTGAAGTTGCATTTATTGTCTTAAGAAAGAGAGAAGGACTGCTCCAGTGTGTTTACGAAGAAGGAAAAACACAGTTTGACTTAAAAGATTTAAAAGAGGCAGCAACGATTGAGGTGGAGGGAACCGTAAAACCGGAGGAACGTGCACCACACGGATTTGAGATCCGTCTGGATAAGATCACGGTATTATCGGAACCGGCTGCACCGATGCCGCTTGCAATCTCAAAATGGAAATTAAATACCTCCTTGGAGGCGAATTTAAACAACCGTGCGATCGCCCTTCGAAATGTCAGGGAGCGTGCAAAATTCCGTATTCAGGAAGGTGTGGTACGGGGATTTCGTGATTTCTTATACAGTCAGGGGTTTACAGAGATCCATACACCAAAGATCGGTGCAAAAAGTGCAGAGGGTGGAGCAAACCTGTTCCGTCTCGAATATTTCCACAGACCGGCTGTACTGCAGCAGAGTCCACAGTTTTACAAGCAGATGATGGTAGGTGTCTTTGACCGTGTATTTGAGACAGCACCGGTATTTCGAGCAGAAAAGCATAATACAAAGCGCCATTTAAACGAATATACCAGTCTTGATTTTGAGATGGGATATATTGATGGATTCGAAGATATCATGGCGATGGAAACCGGATTTTTACAGTATATGATCGCATTATTAAAGAAAGATTATGCGGAAGAACTGAGATTACTGGGTGTTACATTGCCGAATGTCGATAAGATCCCGACCGTGCGGTTTGATGAGGCAAAAGAAAAAGTAGCGGAAAAATATCACCGTCAGATCAGAAATCCATACGATCTTGAACCGGAGGAGGAAGCACTGATCGGACAGTATTTTAAAGAAGAATATGATGCAGATTTCGTATTTGTTACGCATTACCCATCCAAGAAACGTCCGTTTTACGCGATGGACGATCCGGCAGATCCGACTTATACCTTAAGTTTTGACCTCTTATATCAGGGACTTGAGATCACGACCGGTGGACAGCGTATCCACGATTACAACAAACTGATGGAAAAAATCGAAAAGCGTGGTATGGAGTCTGAGGGAATGGAACAGTATTTATCCGTATTCAAACATGGCATGCCGCCACATGGTGGACTTGGAATCGGATTAGAGCGTCTGACCATGAAATTAGTCGGTGAGGACAATGTTCGTGAAACTACTTTATTCCCTCGTGATTTAAGCAGATTAGAGCCGTAATCAGGTTAGAACAGATGCAAAGAATCCAAAACAAAATAATTTTAGATCCATATCAGGTTCAAAATTGAATGTAAATTGAGTTTTGCAAACAGGGATCATATGAATGAAAAAGGAGAACAGCCGTGAAACATTTGGGAACAAAAACAATCGAAACAAGACGTCTTGTTTTAAGACGATTTACACTTTCCGATGCAGAACCGATGTACCGTAACTGGGCATCGGATCCGGAAGTGACAAGATATCTGCTGTGGCCTGCACATGAGAGTGAAGAAGAGACGAAAGGCATTTTAAAAGGCTGGATCGCTGCATACGATAAACCGGAAAAATATGAATGGTGTATCGAATTAAAAGAGATCGGTGAGGCAATCGGCAGCATTGGTGTCGTAGCTGTCAATGAAAAAGTGCAGTCCATGGAAGTCGGTTATTGTTTAAGCTGTGACTACTGGAATAAAGGAATCATGTCAGAAGCATTAGAGGCAGTGGTAGAATACTTGACTAACGAAGTTGGGGCACGCAGGATCGCGGCGCGATGTGATACCAGAAATCCGTACTCAGCCAAAGTGATGGAAAAGTGTGGCCTTAAATATGAAGGAACAGCGATTCAAGCTGAGTGGAACAATTCCGGAGCCGGGGATGTTGCTTATTATGGTCTGGTGGTTGGACCTGTGATCGTAGAAGAAACGGAAGAAGCTGAAGAACCGGGAATCGAGGAAGAGGAAGAAATTCCGGCAGTTAAGACCGGACGCAAAAACGAAATTTCAGACGAGACGATCGAGTATGTCGGAATCCTTGCAAAATTAGAGCTGAATGAGGAAGAAAAAGAGCATGCCAAGAAAGATATGGAAGAAATGCTCAACTATATAGATAAATTAAACGAACTTGATACCACAGGAGTGGAACCTATGTCACATGTATTTCCGGTAAACAATGTATTCCGGGAAGATGTAGTGACAAACGGAGACGGCAGCAAAGAGACGCTTTCGAATGCACCGGCACAGAAAGACGGTGGATTTAAAGTGCCAAAGACAATTGGAGATTAATCGGATTGCTCAAAGAACATTTTGTGCAGCAGGCAAAGAAAATGTTCGGATAAAAAGCAGGAGCAGGAATGGAGATTTATATGAACATTATGAGTTTGACTGCCGTGGAACTCGGCAAAAAGATAAAAGCAAAAGAAATCTCAGTAGAAGAAGCTGTTATGGCGGCATTAGATGCCATCGAGAAAAAAGAAAAACTCGTAAACAGCTTTGTGACGGTAGATAAAGAAGGTGCACTGAAACGTGCAAAAGAAGTACAAAAACAGATTGATGACGGCATTTTGACTGGACCGCTTGCAGGTGTTCCGGTTGCCATTAAGGATAATATGTGTACGAAAGATCTGCTTACCACCTGTTCTTCTAAGATTTTATATAACTTTATTCCGACCTACACGGCGGAGGCAGTTTTAAATCTGGAAAAAGCAGGGGCAGTTATTTTAGGAAAGACCAACATGGATGAGTTTGCCATGGGAAGCACGACAGAGACGTCCGCTTACGGTGAGACAAAAAATCCATGGAACACAGAGCATGTGCCGGGAGGTTCTTCGGGTGGTTCCTGTGCAGCAGTTGCGGCTGAGGAATGTGTTTTTGCACTTGGTTCAGATACTGGCGGTTCTATCCGTCAGCCGAGTTCTTTCTGTGGTGTGACCGGAATCAAACCGACCTATGGAACGGTATCACGTTATGGACTGATCGCCTATGGTTCATCTTTAGATCAGATCGGGCCGGTTGCGAAAGATGTGACTGACTGTGCAACGATTTTAGAGACGATTGCTTCTTATGACACAAAGGATTCCACTTCTGTAAAAAGAGAAGATTACGATTTTACCAGTGCACTGGTGGATGATGTTGCAGGAATGAAGATCGGTATTCCGCGTGATTATTTCGGGGAGGGTTTAGATCTGGAAGTAAAAGCAGCAGTTTTACAGGCAGCAGAGGAATTAAAGAAAAAGGGTGCCATCGTGGAAGAGTTTGATTTAAGCCTGGTAGAATATGCGATTCCTGCTTACTATGTCATTGCCTGTGCAGAGGCAAGTTCGAACCTTGCAAGATTTGATGGTGTAAAATATGGTTACCGCACCAAAGAATACGAGGGACTTCACAACATGTACAAAAAATCACGTTCCGAAGGATTCGGACCGGAGGTAAAACGTCGTATCATGCTTGGTTCCTTTGTGTTAAGCAGCGGATATTACGACGCATATTATCTGAAAGCACTCCGCACCAAGGCGTTGATCAAACAGGCATTTGATAAGGCATTTGAAAAATATGATGTCATTTTAGGACCGGCAGCACCGACGACTGCACCAAAATTAGGACAGTCTTTAGGTGATCCGATCAAGATGTATTTAGGAGATATCTATACGATTTCTGTAAACCTTGCAGGATTACCTGGTATTTCACTGCCGTGCGGCAAAGATAAAAATGGTCTGCCGATCGGGTTACAGCTCATTGGAAACTGTTTTGAAGAGAAGAAGATCATCCGCGCGGCATATGCATTTGAACAGACAAGAACCTATGAGCACAGCCCGCTTGCATAGTCCGAAAATGGAGGAATAGACATGAGTAAAATATATGAAACTGTCATTGGACTTGAGGTCCATGTTGAGTTAGCAACAAAAACAAAAATCTTCTGCGGCTGTTCCACAGCATTCGGCGGTGCACCAAATACACATACCTGTCCGGTGTGTACCGGTATGCCGGGTTCTCTTCCTGTATTAAACCGTCAGGTGGTGGAATATGCGATGGCAGTGGGAATTGCCACAAACTGCAGCATCACCCAGTACTGCAAATTTGACCGTAAGAACTATTTTTATCCGGATAATCCGCAGAACTACCAGATCTCCCAGCTATATCTGCCAATCTGCAGAAACGGCGGTGTTGAGATCGAGACGGCAGCCGGAAAGAAGATCATTGGTATCCATGAGATCCATATGGAGGAGGATGCCGGAAAACTTGTTCATGATGAGTGGGAAGATGTCTCCATTGTTGATTACAACCGTTCCGGTGTACCGCTGATTGAGATCGTATCCGAGCCGGATATGCGTTCCGCAGAGGAGGTTATCGCATATCTTGAAAAACTGCGCATGATCATCCAGTATCTTGGCGCTTCCGACTGTAAATTAAATGAAGGTTCCATGCGTGCCGATGTCAACCTGTCCGTCCGTGAAGCCGGCGCAAAGAAGTTTGGAACCCGTACCGAGATGAAAAACTTAAACTCCTTTAAAGCGATTGCAAGAGCTATCGAGGGAGAGCGTGCACGTCAGATCGAGTTACTTGAAGCTGGCAGAAAAGTAGTCCAGGAGACACGCCGCTGGGATGATAATAAGGAATCTTCCCATGCAATGCGTTCCAAAGAGGACGCCCAGGATTACCGTTATTTCCCGGAGCCGGATCTTGTGCCGATCGTGATCAGTGATGAGTGGATCGCAAAAGTAAAGGCAAACCAGCCGGAGCTTCGCACGGAAAAATTAGAGCGTTACCAGAGAGAGTTTGATCTTCCAAAATACGATGCCGAGATCATCACAGGACACAAAAAATTTGCAGACCTGTTTGAGGCGGCAACCGAGCTTTGCGGCAAACCGAAAAAAGTGTCCAACTGGATCATGGTCGAAACTATGCGTCTGTTAAAGGAAAACAACATGGATCCGGAAGACATCCGTTTTTCTCCGTTCAATCTTGCAAAACTGATCAATCTTGCCGATTCCGGTTCCATTACAAACACGGTCGCAAAGGAAGTATTCGAACTGATCTTTAAAGATGACATTGATCCGGAAAAATATGTTGAAGAGAAAGGCTTAAAGACAGTCAACGACGAGGGTGCACTCCGTGAGACAGTACAGAAAATATTAGCAGAAAATCCACAGTCGGTTGAGGATTACCATAACGGCAAAGAAAAGGCAATCGGATTCTTAGTCGGACAGACCATGAAAGCCATGGAAGGAAAGGCAAACCCGGCGCTTGTGGACCAGATATTAAAAGAGTTACTGTAAGGTATTATATTTGATACCAACATCATGTGTATAAAAATATGAGGACTGAAAAAAGTCCTCATATTTTTGCGATAGCTTGACAATCTTGTTTATGCATGCATATACTAAGTTAATTGCGAAACTCATTCATGAACTGGCGATGTTGTGGAAAATTGACAGATGAAAAAGAAAGTGCTGGGGAGCCGTCGGTACTTAGTGACCGTATTTTGGTCACTTAGTATCCGCTACGAGCGACACGCAGCGAGAGCGTGCTTTCGTTTCAGCTGTCAATTTCCCACAACGTTCACAGCCTAAAGCAGAGTTTCGCCCAGATAACTGTTTCATAGAATAGCATGGAAAGAAGGAGCTAAATGACCTATCATTTATCCGACGAGCAGGAAAAATACTTTTATGACACCTTAGAGGAACTCTGCAGGCAGTCCCGCCTGTTAGAGTCTCATCGCTATATACAGCATGGAGACACCAGTGTATTTCGCCACAGCGTATCGGTTGCATATTTCAGCTATTATCTGGCATTGAAAATGAACGCACCTGTGGATATCCACTCGCTGATCCGTGGAGCGTTACTGCATGATTATTTTCTTTATGACTGGCACGAAAAAGATGCGTCGCATAAATGGCATGGATTTCATCATGCAGAAAGGGCGTGCGAGAATGCCATGCGTGACATCCCGGATCTGAATGAAATAGAAAAAGATATGATAAAATGTCATATGTTTCCATTAAATATCGTTCCGCCCAAATATATGGAAGGCTGGATCTTGTGCTGTGCGGATAAGATATGTTCCGGTGCAGAAACTGTGAAAGGACGCATGCCGGAGAAAGTTATTTTACCATGGAAGAAGAAAGAAAAAGTGGTTTAGAGTAATATAAAAATAGAGATGAAAATGGGCATATATAAAGTTTTTGGCTTTATATATGCCCATTTTTTGAGGTCACTTATGAAAATACAGAGAAAGAAAAATATCTATACGATTTAAAATATATTCTAGCCTTCCGCAAGATTTCCTGTGTAAAGCTGATAATATTTTCCTTTTTCTTCCATGAGTTTGTCATGGTTGCCGCGTTCGATGACGCGTCCCTGCTCTAATACGATAATGCAGTCACTGTTCTTGACTGTGGAGAGGCGGTGGGCGATCACGAAAGTGGTACGTCCTGCCATCAGTTTATCCATACCATCCTGAACGATCTTTTCTGTTCTGGTATCAATGGAACTGGTCGCCTCGTCGAGGATCAGTACCGGCGGATCTGCAATCGCAGCACGCGCAATGGCGAGAAGCTGTCTTTGTCCCTGACTTAAGTTGGCACCGTCACCGGTTAAAAGTGTGTTGTAACCGTCCGGAAGCTGATGGATAAAGGTGTCGGCGTTGGCAAGTTTTGCCGCTGCAATGACTTCTTCATCGGTGGCGTCAAGTTTTCCGTAACGGATGTTTTCCATCACGGTTGCGGTAAACAGGTGTGTATCCTGCAGTACGATACCGAGAGAGTGGCGCAGGTCATCTTTTTTGATCTTGTTGATGTTGATGCCATCGTAACGGATCTTACCATCCTGGATATCGTAGAAACGGTTGATCAGGTTTGTGATCGTGGTCTTTCCGGCACCGGTACTTCCGACAAATGCGATCTTCTGACCCGGTGTTGCATAGAGGTCTACATTGTGGAGTACGATCTTATCCGGGTTATAACCGAAATTGACATCATCAAAGACTACGTCACCTTTCAGCTCGATATAATCCACACTGCCGTCTGCCTGATGGGTATGTTTCCATGCCCACATACCGGTGCGCTCTTTGGATTCGACGATCTGCCCGTTTTCTTTTCTGGCGCGGACGAGTGTAACATAACCGTTATCTACTTCCGGCTCTTCGTCGAGCAGTTTAAAGATTCGCTCAGAACCGGCAAGCGCCATGACAATATTGTTGAGCTGCATACTAAGCTGGTTGACCGGCTGGCTGAAGCTCTTATTATAGGTAAGGAAACTTGCAAGTTTTCCAAGAGTAAAGCCACCTACACCGTTTAAGGCGAGCACACCGCCGACTAAAGCACAGAGCACATAGCTGATATTACCGATCTGTGCATTGACCGGCATTAAAATATTACCAAATTTGTTGGCGTTATCTGCGCTATGGAAGAGCTGGTCATTTAATCTGTTAAAGTTTTCAATACTTTCTTCCTCGTGAGTAAAGACTTTAACAACCTTCTGGCCATTCATCATTTCTTCGATATAACCATTGACCGTTGCAATGTCTTTCTGCTGTGCGATAAAGTATTTGGCACTGAGTGCGCCGATCTTTTTAGTCGCAAACAGTGTGACACCGATCATCAGGAGTGTTACAATCGTCAGGGGAACATTTAAGAGCAGCATGCTGACAAATACGCTGACAATGGTGATGATGCTGTTTAAAAACTGCGGCATACTCTGGCTGATCATCTGGCGGAGTGTATCGATATCGTTCGTATAAGTGGACATGATATCTCCGTGATAGTGCGTGTCAAAGTAGCGGATCGGAAGTTCTTCCATATGGGTGAACATGTCATCACGCAGATTCTTTAAGGTACCCTGGGAAACATTTACCATGATGCGTGTGTATATATAGGAAGCAAGTGCTCCGATCAGGTAGAAAATGGCAACGCGCATGATAGCGTGCAGCAGACCGGAAAAGTCAGGATCTGCCTGACCGATGAGCGGCAGGATATAGCCGTCGATCAGAGTCTGCATAAACCAGGTACCCTGTACACTGGCGAGTACGGTAATGAAGATGCAGATCACGACGAGAATGCAGTGCACTGCATAATTTTTCATGATATAGGCGAGCAGACGCATAAATAATTTTCCCGGATTTTCAACTTTCGGGCGCGGATCTTTTGGACCTCTGCCGCCCGGTCCCTGAACCGGTTTGGTATTCTTTTCTGCCATTATGCAGCACCTCCTTCATCAAAATCACCGCTTCCGCTGGTCTGTGATTCGTAGACGTCGCGGTAGATATCATTGGACGCTAACAATTCTTCGTGGGTTCCAAAACCGTTTACAACACCGTTATCTAAAACGATGATGCGGTCTGCATTCTGGACGGAGGAGATTCGCTGCGCAATGATAAATTTTGTCGTATCCGGGATCTCCTCGGCAAAAGCCTTGCGGATCTTAGCATCGGTTGCAGTGTCGACAGCACTGGTACTGTCGTCTAAAATAAGTATTTTCGGTTTCTTTAACAGGGCTCTCGCGATACATAAACGCTGTTTCTGACCGCCGGATACGTTGGTTCCGCCCTGTTCAATGTAAGTGTTGTAGCCGTCCGGGAAACGGTCGATAAATTCATCTGCGCATGCAAGGCGGCATGCGTGGCGGCATTCTTCGTCGGTCGCATTTTTATCACCCCAGCGCAGATTTTCGTAAATGGTTCCCGAGAAGAGCACGTTGTTCTGCAGTACCACGGAAACCTCGTCGCGCAGCGTATCCAGGTCGTAGGAGCGGACGTCTTTGCCGCCGACAAGGACTGCGCCCTCTGAGACGTCATAGAGACGGCTGATTAAGTTGACGAGCGAGGATTTCGAACTTCCCGTGCCGCCGATGACACCGATCGTTTCCCCGGAGCGGATGGAAAGATTGATATCATCAAGGATCGGTTTATCCGAAGTTTTGTTATAACGGAAGGTCACATGGTCGAAGGTGACACTGCCGTCGGCAACCTCATAGACTGGATTTTCCGGGTTTGTGATATCACTTTTTTCATTTAAAACCTCACAGATACGCTCGGCACTTGCAATACTCATGGCTAGCATGACGAAAACCATGGAGAGCATCATCAGGCTCATCATGATATTCATACAATAGGTAAGAAGACTCATCAGTTCGCCTGTGGTGAGAGAACCTGCAACAATCATTTTTGCACCCAGCCAGCTTAATGCGATGATACAGCTGTATACAGCGATCTGCATGACCGGAGAGTTAAAGGCAAGTACGCCTTCCGCTTTGACAAACATGTTGTAAATATTTTTGCTTGCCTGTGTAAATTTCTTCTTCTCGTAATCCTCGCGGACATAGGCTTTGACTACGCGGATTGCGGAGACATTTTCCTGCACGGATGCGTTTAAGTCATCGTATTTTGGAAATACTTCCATAAAATAATGATGTGCACGCACAGTGATAATTGCGAGGATCATACCAAGTACGATAACGGCGATCAGATAAACCGAAGCAAGTCTTGCATTGATGAAAAATGCCATGATCATTGCGCAGATCAAAGAGATCGGTGCGCGGACGCACATGCGCAAAAGCATCTGATATGCGTTCTGCAGGTTGGTCACGTCGGTGGTAAGACGGGTGACAAGACCTGCGGTGCTGAATTTGTCAATGTTGGAAAAAGAAAAAGTCTGTATATTTTCATACATTGCTTTTCGTAAGTTGCGCGCAAATCCTGCGGAAGCGCGGGCACCGTATTTTCCACCCATCGTTCCTGCAAACAGGGAAATGCATGCGACAATGACCATACATCCGCCCATGACGTAAATATGGTGGATATCCCCGGCCTCTACGCCGTTATCGATGATCGATGCCATCATCAGTGGGATGATCGTTTCCATGAGCACTTCTAAGATCATGAAAACAGGAGTGAGGAAAGAATCCTTTTTAAATTCTTTGATCTGGGCTCCCAGAGTTTTTAACATAACATCACATCCTTTTCAAAAAATAATTGATTTTTATTTGTTAGTGTGCTAACAATATAGTTATAAGGCATAGAAAAACGAATGTCAATGTAAAAATAATTTTATTTCAGCAGGAGAAAAACGATGCATACAGACACGATCGGATATAAAATACGGCTGCTTCACAACCAGATCCACAAGCGAATGGAGGCAAAAAGGCAGGAAAATGAAAAAGAACCGCTGACGGGAATGCAGCGCTGGACGCTTGGCTTTTTGAGGGATCATGACGGGAAAGATATTTATCAGAAGGATATCGAAACAGAGTTTTCCGTATCGAGGGCAACTGCATCAAATATGCTTGCAGTCATGGAGAGGAAAGGGCTTGTGCGCCGTGAGGCGGTGGAGCATGATGCGAGATTAAAAAAGCTGGTGCTGACAGAGAAAGCACGCGCTTTAGTGGACAGATCAGAGCAGGATATGCGGGATATGGAAGCACTTTTAGCGAAAGGACTGAGTGAAGAGGAGATACGGGATCTGAAGAGATATTTAGACCAGATGCTTTCTAATTTAGACGTGGATGTCGAGTGTCCGAAGAATTCTTTTTGTGGCGGCATGAAAAATAGAAACACTAGATGTTGTGGTTAATAAAAAACCAGATACAAGTGAAAAAAATGACGAAGAAATCAACTTAAATTTGGTAATAGTGAATAAAGACCGCATATTTACTGGGGTTGAGGCATCTGCTTTTGCCAAAGTGCCCATAAAATGGGACTTTTGACCGTTGGCAAAACGCATTGACAAAGACACAATATATTGTATAATAAATACTCGTAGGTTATGCGGCCGTATGGGTATGGCAGGCAGCCATCAGTCAGAACAGAAAGGGATTTGATCGGAAATGAAAATTATTAAAAGAAGCGGTATGGAGGATACCTTTGATATTAAAAAAATCGAGTCGGCGATCCGCAGAGCGAACAACAGCGTTATTGATTATGAGAAGCTGACGGACAAGCAGATTGACGAGATATCAAAAAATGTGGAAGTTGCCTGTGAAAATATGAAGCGTTCCCCAAGTGTAGAGGAAATTCAGGATATGGTGGAGAACCAGATCATGAATCAGCGTGCATTTAATGTGGCGCGCAACTATATTACATACCGTTACAAACAGGAACTGGTGCGCAAGTCCAACTCAACGGATGAACAGATCTTAAGTTTGTTAGAGTGTAATAATGAGGAAGTAAAACAGGAAAATTCAAATAAAAACCCGACCGTAAACAGTGTACAGAGGGATTACATGGCAGGTGAGGTCAGCAAGGATATCACAAAGAGATTTTTGCTGCCGCCGGATATTGTGGAGGCGCATGAGCAGGGAATCATTCATTTTCATGATGCGGATTATTTTGCACAGCATATGCACAACTGCTGTCTGGTCAACTTAGAGGATATGCTCCAGAACGGAACCGTCATCAGTGAGACGATGATCGACCGTCCGAAGAGCTTTTCAACAGCATGTAACATTGCAACACAGGCAATCGCCCAGATCGCAAGTTCACAGTATGGCGGACAGAGTATTTCACTTTCCCATCTGGCACCGTTCGTACAGGTCAGCCGTGAAAAATACCGCAAGCAGGTCCGCACGGAACTGGAAGCAATCGGAGTGACACCGACTGAGGATAAAGTCAATAAAATTGCGGAGATCCGTGTGAAAGAAGAGATCAATCGTGGTGTGCAGATGATCCAGTATCAGGTGATCACACTGATGACGACAAACGGACAGGCACCGTTTATCACGGTATTTATGTATTTAGATGAGGTACCGGAAGGCCAGCTTCGCGATGATCTTGCCGCAGTGATCGAGGAGATGCTCCATCAGAGAATCCTTGGTGTAAAGAATGAGCAGGGCGTATACATTACACCTGCATTCCCAAAACTGATCTATGTGTTAGAGGCAGATAATATCCGTGAGGGTACCAAATACTGGTATCTGACAAAACTTGCAGCGGAATGTACGGCAAAGAGAATGGTTCCGGACTATATTTCAGAGAAGATCATGAAAAAGTTAAAAGACGGCAACTGTTATACCTGTATGGGATGCAGATCTTTCCTGACTGTTGACCGCACAAAAGGAAATTATGCAAATGCAAAAAATTACGTTCCGGGTAAGAAGTATTACGGCAGATTTAACCAGGGAGTTGTCACTTTAAATCTCGTGGATGTCGCATGCTC
>UMFU01009532.1_pt1 | contig 12109 bp, 20 predicted proteins | sample 1965091 | NCBI WGS metagenome assembly UMFU01 (sample SAMEA4836054, study PRJEB28245) | human gut metagenome | biome: gut microbiome; material: fecal sample | place: Denmark | collected 2008
TTTCTTTATTTTCTATTGTGCCTAGTCAACTGGCATTTCTTTTTTCAAAATCACCTTTTAGGCGCAAATTAGGCGCAAATCGTCCCTCTATCGGTACCACCGCAGCACGCTTCTCATCTGCATCAACATGGGTATAAGTGTCGTTCGTTGTGCGGCTTGATGCGTGTCTTAGAAGCACTTGCCTATCTTTAACATCGACATTCAAGCGCTTCAGCTCGCTTGCATATGAGTGACGCAGATCATGGATTCTTAGATCTTCGAATCCGAATCGTTTCCTGTTCTTCTCCCACCACTTATTGAATTCACGTGGCTTGAAATTACCCGTGAGACCTTTTCGGATGATATAGAGTTCGTCGATCGATACCTCTGCTTTGCTCTTTTCGAGCTCTCGTTCATGCTCTGCCTTGATGAGATCAAGGATCAGCGCAAGGGACGGTATCACTGGCACGCTGTCTTCGCTTGCTTCATTCTTGGTCTTCTTATCGCTTCCATCTTCCTCGAGCGCACCATGAACATAGATCATCCCGTCGCGGTAGTCCTTCCAGCGTAATGCAAGCACCTCGGAGCGCCTGAAGCCGACCATGACACACAACATCGCTGCGAGTTCCATGGGGTCATTTGGATCCAGCTCTCTCAAGAATGCCTCGATCTCATCCGTTTTAAGGTAGCGAGCTTCCTTTGTGTCCGTTGCAACTGACTCGATATCGTCGATCATATCTCGCGAGATGAGTCCCTTCTTGGCGGCGAATCTAAGTACTTGTTTGAAGGTCTTGTAAGCAGAGTTAATCGTGGTCCCGCTCGAGGGGCGTCCAGAAGGTGTTATGCCGGCTCTCATATCGGCGTGGATCTGTTCAACACGTTCTGCAGTTAGATCCTTCATATACATATTGCCTACATGGAAGACGTATTGGCTTAACCGGTCTTTATCAGAACGTAAAGTGCGCTGCGCATATTTGCCAGATGATATCCTTTTGACCTTCCACTGTTCGCAGATCTGCTCAACAGTGGGGTTCTTCACGTCAATGAAAACAGAATCTCGTTGCTGGAGCTCTTGCTTGAACTCTTCGAGTGCTTCTTTTGCTTGGGTATACGTGCCCCAGAAGTTCCGGGCTTTCTTTGGATAGTGCCCTTTTTTGTTAGGGCTACGACCAAGAGAGATCTCTAGTTTCCAGTGCCGGCATTTTCTGCGGGGTTTGTCTTCAAGAGCTTTGATATGGCCCTTACCTCTGATCTCCATGATAGAATAGACCTGCCTTCCCTCTTAGCATGGTGGGTTGGTTTTGAACCCCGCGAGTCCGCCAAGATCAAGCGGGGTTCTTCTTTGTATTTGACAGCATTACGTTTTGTTCACTACTGTCATGCTGTTACCACGGAGCGGGGTGCGAACGGAGAGACGCCTAAGCTACCCGCTCCTTTTTTTCTGACAAATCAGGACATGTCTTAAATCTGATGTCTGAATGTCTGAAGTTCTCAAGCTTTCTTCCTGTGTTTCTCATCCTTCTATGGTTTTTGCAAAACCAGGCTCGCTAATCGTGCGCTGTGCCATTATTTGTCCGATAGACGCATTGCTCATTAGCACATCAAAATCTTTTGGAACGTCAATAAGAGATAGCGCTTCGGGCATCTCCTCTTGAGCTTCATCGAGCAGATCCCTTAGATCGCGCCATAATCGATACGAGTAATTGAACTCGCTTTTTTTGAAGTAAGAATTTTCCGCTATGAACCTGCAGATAACGATCGCGATGGAAAAAGGTGCTTGATTGTTATATTCAAGACCTCGTAGCTTTACTGGCGGCATTGGATCCTGGGGAAGAGCCAGAAAGCAATCAAAATGGGCGCAAGTGTTTCTTAGAACCGCTAAGGAACGCATCCAGCTTTTCAATTGGAAGTAATCTATTCCGAACGATTTAGAGATGCCATTTCGAACTTGCGATGAGCGAGTGTTCGTTATGAATCGAGACAAAGTTCCAAACGACATGCACTCAACCGCATATCCTAAAGGAATTCTCCCATCGTCCCTTTTCAATCTTTTTTCAATGCGGCGGTCGCGTTTTGATCTTCGATTCGCTTCTTTTTCTGCATTTCTAAGTGAGGTTTTATATTGCTTCTCATTGAAGAAGCTGGCAGGGTCATACAATCCAAAGGCGCCGTTTTCTAGGGCCATCAACCTTGAATACTGTGCACGCAATTGAGCTTCTATTATTCCGATATATTTGAATACGATCGCCTGAAATCGCCTATCAATGGTCACGAGATCATGTACGCATTCTAGGGTGGGAGGCGTTTGAGAAGAAATCACTTTCTTAATATAGGGCTCAAGATGGATGATGCTGATTCTCCTGAGCATGTGGACAGCGTAAGAAGAGAAACAGTCTGCGAATCCAAGTGTTGCGAGATAGTCGATTTCTTTATTGAATTCAGTGGGATTATCGAATCGAAAGAATACGGCCGGGGGATTTTCACGTGAGTCAGAGGTGCCCCCGACACTTTCATCTGTCATCTTATCATCTGGTTTGTCTTTGTCAAACACGTCCTGGCACCTCCTATCCTTCGTTTTCGAAAACTATTTAATTTCGGTCGAAGAAGCCGTCATAGCCAAGCAACTCCATCTCCCCGCTAATCCTGAGCCTCTCCTCTAGTGCAACAGTTCTCCCGTATTCCTCGAGATCGTGAGGAGTGCATTCAAGCATGTCATCGTCAGTGTCTCACTCATGTCTAAGCCCCCTGTTGATTTTCAAAACGTTCTTCCCTGTCTTTAACGATACGGTTGGCGGTATCTCTCTCCATTGACCGCGCAACCGAAACCAAAGTTGTTTTCCCAGCTTGGTTCATATTCTCGTAGCAATCGTTTAATCGTTGCTGTCCAGGATCGGAATACATGTACGAGTCTTCAGTGGTCCATCCAAAGATGTCGTTTGGTGAACAGTTGCATAGCTCTGCAATTCTCCAAATCTCTTCAGCATTTGGATATGTTTTGTTCTTCTCCCAATTGCCAACGGTTTTTACGTCTCGGCTGACTGCTTTTGCTATCTGAGCTTGGGTAAGGTTTGCAGCTTCTCGTACTTTGCGCAGATTGAATTCCATTTCGAGCCTTACAACACGTCGGTTCCATTTCCTAGAATAGTAGTACATTTCGCTAGTGATTACAAACAATTTCCTATTTACCTATTGCAATAGAAATTCATTTCTCTATTATGTATTCTGACAGGAAATCAATTTCCTGTCTGATAGGAAGGATAGAAATGGTTTTCGACAAAGAGGTTCTCGCCGACCAAGTGTACAAAGCCCGTCATGAGATGCGACTGTCTCAAGAAGATTTTGCGAAAAAAATTGGCGTGAATAAGAACACTGTTTTCAATATCGAGAACGCCAAGTCCGACTCTCCAGGTGCCGAAGTTCTTATGCGGATTTGCTCTGTTACCGGCAAGAGTCCAAATGAGCTGCTCGGCTGGAAACCTCACGCCGCGTAATCAGCAAAACAGTAACCAGCACATTGAAAACTAGATAGCTGAAATCATGACCACCCTTCAGAAAGGGGTAATCATGGAGATGAACGAGATCGATCGGGCCATCTTGGATGCGAGTAAAGGATTCGCGACAGCGCACTATCTTCTTGGAAGCCATGTCGAATATGCAGATATTACCTGGAGGATCATCGCCGAAGATGATTCCCGGATAATCGAAACCGCTCTGAGGGCAGCTGATGGACTGCAGCAAGGACCATGCGGAGGAACTGTGAAGGTTGTTCTCGCATCGGTGACTCGAAATGGGACATTGATCTATTTAGATGATGAATCCTACGCCAGCAAGAAGCACCTTGAAAGCGGCGCTGATACCTTGTGAAACAAGGGTATCCTTAACGGTTCTCTTGGTCTCATCGGTGACGAGCGGGCTGCTCATCTCTTCTTCGAGATACTCTTCGGCCCGTTCTCTGCCTTCTTCGGTGAGGCGAACCATGATGACCGGCTCGCCCCAAGCGTGCACAAGGCTATCTACGAGCCGTGCCTCTTTTAGAGCATCGTAGCGATATTTGAAATCGTCTAATGTCGCTTTGCCGAGGTTCTGCTTTCGCTCATTCAGATCTTTGTCATCGATGGCTCCGCCATCTTTTGCAACAGAGGCAAGCCACATGAGCTCCCGCTTCTGCGATCGCGTCAGATCCATGGTCGTTCCTTTCAAATTGTTCTTGGCGGTTCAATTCTAGCAGGTGGTCATGGTTTCAGTTATCTAGGCGAAACAAACGCCAACCGTAAAGGCTCAAAACCAACCCACCATGCGAAAAGGAAAAAGAGGAAAGGAGGTCGTGATGGTCGTCTCGCTCACACCGAAGCAATATGCGAACTACACCGGTCAAACCGTGAGCAATGTGTACAAGCTCATTAAGAATCATCCCGACAAGATCCAGGGCACTATCGATCGTGTAGGGATCAGGAAGCTCGCCATCATTCCGAATGGCGAATTCCGCGAACGTTATATGGCATAAGGCAGGAGATCTATATGGAAACATGGACCCACTCAGGTATGGATTGCGCTTTGAGGCACGGAGGTATTGGCGCTCCTTGCGGATATGTTGCGATTCCCGAGAGCCACCCTTTCTTTCAAAAGCAATATCAGGAGCTCGACCGTTTCGTCGTCATCCATGGCGGTTTGAGCTTCTCTGGGCGATTTGAAGAAGATTCGCAAGATCGGTTTTGGATTGGCTTCGATATGGCTCATGCCGAGGATATCGAATTCAGGGATGGTGAGATCTGCATCTTGCGATCGGACGACGAATGCCGTACGGAAACTAATCGTCTTGCTGAGCAAGCAAACCAATTCTTCGGGAGGAAGATCATCTAGTTTGCAGTGGTAAATGCCCCTTTGGGTGGCGTTTGCGTCAGTGACCCTCTTGGCTGGAAAAAATTCGGACTATTCCCTCACAGGCGCCACTCAAAAGGGCATTTACATGGGCAAATGAGAGATATACGTATGAACAGGATCAACCAACAAGAACAAGACTGGCTCGTTGAGAATTATCTGAATGGGACGATTCACGACACGCTCGATGCATTCGAGGATCGCTTCGGTTGGCGTCCGACCGCCCGGACTTTGTATCAGCGTGCATTCAAGCTTGGTCTTCGCAAGGAGCTGCAGCTTCAGGACAAGAGGATCCGCACCGATCGTGCGCAGGTTCGCATCGTATGGAGCAAGGAACCAGAGATGGAAGCATGGATGCTCGAGCACGATACGGGTGGACATCAGTCCACTATCGAAGCATTCGAGGATCGCTTTGGCATCCGACTCTCTCGAGGACAGATCAATATCTTCCGAGCGAGCCACGGTACGCAGCAGAAGAGGAGCAAGGGCGGGAGAAGTCGCCGTCCGATCGGCTTCGAGCGCAAGACCAAAGGCGGGATCTTAGTGAAGGTCGCTGAAGAGGCGACCGTTCCCATGAGCAAAGACAACTGGCGCTATAAGCATCACATTGCATACGAAGAAGCTTATGGCCCTATACCCGAAGGTCATCAGGTCTATGCGGTCGACGGTGATGTGACGAACTGCGAACCAGGCAATCTGGTTGCAGTGCCAAAGCGCGCCATTGGAGCGCTCGGATCACTCAGGCGGGAAGGGTACACCTGGAAAGATCGCGAAGGGATGATCGCTGTTGTGAATCTCGCTTCGTTGAAGGTGGGCATCAATGATGCCGAGCACATCCAGTTCCGCACCTGCGAGGTGTGCGGCAAGAAGTTCCAGGAGCCTGAAGAGCGACGCAGATGTGGGACCCGCGCCAAGACCTGCCCAGCCTGCGTGAAGGCGGGGAAGAGGGCGCGAGGGGAACGTAAGGCTCAGAAAGGACCTCTGCTTCGCATCTGCAAGGTATGCGGAAAGGAATTCGAGGCTGAGCAAGCGAGGCAGGTCAGATGCCGCTCGTGCATCGATAAGGCGCCCAAATACGAAGCAACCAAGCAGAAAAGGATGAAGAGGAAATGACAGAAGAGCTATCGCAAAACACCCTGATCGATCTCAATAACCATCTCTTCGCGGAGCTTGACCGGCTGAGCGATGATGCCCTCGAGGGCGAGGCGCTCGATGCTGAGATCAAACGAGCTCACGCGATCAAGGATGTCGCTCAGCAAGTGATCTCTAACGCCAATGTGGTGCTTAGGGCTGCTGAGATCGATGGCATGAGGATCGAGGGCGAAGGCAAGGTAGCCCAAAGGCTTCTCGGAGCCTAAGGGTAGCTGTGATGATCAGCCTTTGCGAGCGTTGCGCGAACAATGATTGGGCGTTCGCTGATGAATACATCAAGCCTGCTCTCGCTGATGCCGGTGTGGAGCTGAAAAGCGTTTGGTGCAAGGCAACCGACCGCCCAGAAGATGAGCGATGGGGTTTCTGCCCGAACTTTAAGGAGATGACCTTTGGTGAGCTATAGCGTTGAAGAATTTCGCAGGCAGGTTGAGAACAAGGAGCCGCGCAAGAACAAGGATATCGAAAGCAAAGATACGGTCGTGCTGGCGGTGTTTCTTGTCATCTTCGTAGCTGTGGCCATTGTGTGGATGGCGCTGATCTATGCGGTATTCACTGGAAATGCCTACGATGCTGGGTATAAAGATGGACGCGCTTCTGTCACGATCGCCCAGGAACGAGAGCTCTAGATCGTGGCGAGCGTTACGATAGACAAACGCACGGGTAACTATGTGATTCGCTCCTACGCGGGGGTTAACCCTACCACCAAACGCGATCGCACGATCTCGTGCACGCTGTCGGCATCAGCAAGTGCAGCTGAAATCGAATCGGCGTCAGCTGATCTTGATGCTCGCGCTGAGGTGTTAAAGAAGCGCAGCAAGTTCATGACGATATCGAGCATAGTGCACTACTATCTTGACGCCTGTAAGCTCACTGACATGTCGCCTGCCACGCTCGAACCTTACTGGTCGTATACACGTCGGCACGTGGATCCGCGCATCGGTTCGGTCTTTTTCGATCGTGCTGATGCAGCGACCTTCTCTGGATTCTATCAAGATCTACTTACGCCGAAAAAAGATGGTGGAGCGGGTCTCGCGATATCTACGGTCGAGAAGATACATTCGATGCTGTCGGGCTGCTTCTCGACGCTCAAGCACAACGGGAAGATACCAAGCAATCCACTGCTGGGCGTGAAAGTCCCTCGAGCAGATCCGCCGGAGGTGCATCCGCTCTTGCCGCTCGATCTTGCAAAGCTCGTACGCCATCTGAAGCAGGTCATCCAAACGCCAGTCGAGGATGATAAGAGCTTCGAGCGCTATATGTTCGCTGTGCTCATATGGTGCGCGCTCAATGGCGGCTTCAGACGTGGTGAGCTCGCAGGGTTTCAGATGCTTCATTGGGCAAGATGGGGTGGCGAATGGGGGCTTCGTGTCGCGCGCGTATTGATTCAGGTGCGAACGGATGCTGATTCATCAACGACTGAGAAGGCACCTAAGTCCCTGAAAAGCAAGCGTATCGTGAAGATGGATCCCGACTCTGCGCAGATCATCGGAACTTATATCTCAGTGCTCAAATACGTGCTTGCAGAACATGGCAAAAGACTCTCGTCATACTCGCCTTTGTTCTGCATGGCCGATGGCCAATCGCTCGAGCCACGTTGGATAACAGAGCGGTTCAAAGAGATGGCTGAAGATCTACAGCTCGCTAAAGGCACCCACCTTCATACGCTTCGGCACACACATGCCACCTATCTGATCAATCACGGATCTTCGATCAAGGACATTCAGGAAAGGCTTGGCCACGCATCATCGAAGACGACCATGGATATCTATGGTCACTTGCTACCAGGTAGTGACGCAAAGACAGCCCAGGCCTTCGCAGAAGTTCTTGAAGAGATTGATGGGATCGCGATCGATATAGCTGCACCGGCCCCTGAGATGTTCGCGCCCAAATGCCCGCTATCGGGCAAGACCTGCGCCAGATTCGCCAAAGATGCTGACTCTACCTAAATGCGTACAAGTGCCTATAGGGTGCGTGACGAATAGGAAACCGACGGAAAGGAGAGAAGAATGTTCAATTTCAACAAGAAGGATGCAAAGCAAGATCCGATCGTAGGGGGGGTATCACCGCCAATTATGAGGATGCGCTCAAATTCGGCGCTAGCTTCACACAGGAGCAAGTTAACAAGGTTTTTCGAGAAAGTGCTCAGGACCCGCGAGAGACTCTCTTGAATATGCGCTTAGGAGCTGAAGCCTTTAGTGCTTTGTCTAAGACCATCGCTTTCGTGTATGGAAAGACCGACAAGCAGGTTGCAAAAGACCTAAGGTGCATCGTTTCGCAATAAGCAAAGGAGATAACAGAATGGATAACGCTCATCGGTGGGGAGGTGGTCAAGGATGGATTATGAGTTCCTTTTGAGAAAGATTCGCACATTGCAAGAGGGTGCGAAGACCGAAGGAGAGCGCAGGGCAGCCGATAAGGCTGCAAAGCGGATCATGGAGAAATACGGAATTAGCGACATCGATCAATATCGCATTGAAGAACACACATTCAAATATAGCACTTTGCGCGAACGACGTCTTCTTGTCCAGATCATCACATCCACATTAGGGGAAAGCGCTCTGATCTATCGCTTGAACGGGAAGAAAACGATCTTATGCGAGATGACCGAGATGCAGGCTGCAGAGATCGAGTATTCCTTCGATTACTTTCGCCATCTGTATAAGGAAGAAGAAGAGCTTCTCTACATCGCTTTCATAAACAAGCACGATCTCTTTCCTAAGGATGGTACTCCCTGCGACGAAGGAGAATACACCTTTGAATACCTTATGCGCTTGCATCATTTAATGGAAGGTCTTTCGGACTCTTCGATACATAAAGCATTGCCAGAACAAGGAGGGATTTGATGGAATCCTTTGCTAGAAGCGTTTACGACGAGCTGGCGAGGAGCTCTGATGTGAAGGTGCTCTATAACGGCGATTGCAGAGGGTGCGGTGAGTGCTGCTCTCGCTTTCTTCCTTTATCGGATCACGATATCGAGCGGATCAGAGAATTCAGTACAGCGCATAACATCCAACAGTCTCAAGAAAGAGCTGAAATAGATCTTCTTTGTCCATACCTAACAGAGGAGAAGATGTGCGCGATCTATGATGCTCGTCCTGATATCTGCAGGATCTATAGGTGCGATCTCCATAAGGCTGGGGTATTCCATGCAGGAGTGGTCATGCCTCATCACCCGTATCTCGTTCGAGACTTGAGGGAGGCGATCTGATGCCGATCAAGAACTATACGACGAAGATTCCTGCAGCACGAACGGCTGCCGAGATCAATCAGATTCTAGCAACGCATGGCGCGCGGAAGGTCATGTCTGAGTATGGCGATGACGGAGAGCCGATCAGCATCTCGTTCGAGATCTGCGGTAGCTCTTACACGTTGCCAGTCCGTGTGGATGCGGTTCAAAAGGTTCTTTCCGAACAAGGAATCAAAGCAGATCGGCATAAGGCTGAGATGGTGGCTTGGCGCAATGTGAAGGACTGGATCGATGCGCAGATCGCATTGATCGAAACGGGGCAAGCGGAACTCGAAGAAGTGATGCTTCCCTACATGACCGATAGATCTGGCAAGACGCTCTTTGAGGCTCTGCCAGCGCTTTATTTAGGATGTGGTTTTGATGGCTGATAAGCCTTTTGAGAAATTCATCGATGATGTGATCAGCGATAAGAAAGAATCTAATAGGGTCTTCTGTGACGGTTGTAGTTCAGAGGATCTGGCAAAAACCCTTGCTTCGTATGATCCACTCGAGGGAGCGTTGTCTTGTGGCCGCTCATGTGAATGCTGCGGCAAGTTCAAATGGGCGTGTGACCGGGCATTCCAATATGCTCAAAAGATCGGGCTCGAATGGCGGGATATCTTGTCGAAGTGGGAAGAAAGACGTCGCTATTGGTATATGAACTACTACCAGGATGCTCACCAGCCTGCGATCGGCGATGAGCATGTCTATGTCTTCGAGGATCTAGAGGCTCTTCGCAAGGCCGTTGGTCCTGAAGGCTTCATCTGTCCAAGCTGTGGCGGCATCAGCAAAAGCCCCTATGAAGGCACGCTCGATGACTGCGATTGGAAGTCATATGGATTCTTTGGTTGCATGGGCAAAGGTGCCTATGTATTCGTCAAGTCGGAGCTGTATGGCGAGGAGATATTCATGCCCGTGGCGTTCAGCAAGATTGATAAGGGAGAAGGTCCAGATGATTAGGTATGTGATCGAATCAGATGATGAGGGGCGCAATCCTGCGAAAAAAGGAGAAGTTAAAGGCATCTTCTGCTGCACCGTAGATGGGAACAAGGCTGAATCGTACGTGACGGGGAACATGAGCACCGATGACATGTTCTCGCTCGCTAGGATCGCGCGAGAAACACTCCAAACCCTTGAAGATGGTATCGCAAAGGCGGTATCGAGCGATCTGCTCGATCAAGTTGAAAAGCGCGGGGGGTGCTCGCATGAGTGAATACATTATTGATATCGATCTTCTCAAAAAGGAGGTTAATTCTGTCTATAGATGCGCGCTGGATCAGGAAAAGGTAGATATCGATCTCGAGCATGCTGGCGAGGTCGTTCGCTGCAAGGACTGCATCCATAGGATGAAGCGTTCTGATAATGAGGTCGTGTGCGAGCTTCGAGCACCTTTTCGCTTCATCGTAAGCCCCGATGGCTACTGCGACAAAGGCGACAAATCCCATGAAACGACCTTGAAACGAAAATCATCGCAAGAGGCGATAGAAAGAGCCGTTCATCAGCTTGTAGATGCTCTACACGAGCAGTGATGGTTCTTGGAAAAGTAGTGCAAGAAATAGAGAGGGGAAGGACGAGACGATGAGTATCAACAAAGTTGTTATCTCAGGGTATCTGGGCGCTGTTCCAGAGCTTCGGATGACGCCTGGAGGGACCTCTGTCCTCACGTTCAACATCGCTGTGAATGAGCGCAAGCGCGATCGGAATGGAAACTGGACCGATCGTCCGAATTGGTTCAAATGCACGCTCTTCGGTGCCCGTGCCGATTCTTTGGCAAGGATCCTGACCAAAGGTTCGAAGGTAGCTGTCTCAGGTCGCTTGCGACAGGAGAAGTGGATCCAGGATGACCAGACGCGCTATGGGGTATCGATCATCGCTGACGATATCGACATCATGAGCGCTAAGAATTCACGAACAGATGAGAGCATGCCTGTATATGAGGAAGCCTCGATCGCATCGCAAGGATCCATCTACGACGAAGACATCCCATTTTAGAAGGAAGAATCAATGGCGAGAATCAGAACAATCAAACCAGAATCATCCCTATCTGAGAGCCTTGAGTCGGTATCGATCTTGGGAGCGCTGCTGTTCGCCAGGCTTCCATGTTTCGCCGATGACGACGGTCGCATGCGCTATTCACCAGCGCGCATAAAAGCGCAGGTCTTCCCTATGCGAGACGAGGTGACGCGACAGATGTGCGCTGATGCGGTAGTGGAGTTATGCGATAAGCGCCTCATACAGGTCTATGAGAGCGATGGTGAGAGCTACCTATCGATCACAGGTTTTGCAGAGCACCAAAAGGTTTCGAGGCCCTCTCCTTCTCTATGCCCACCTCCGCCGCCCATCTCTCAATTCAATGAGTCCTCACTGAGTCCTCATGGAGCATTCACTGAATGCTCACTGAATGCTCACGGAGTTGGCAGCGAGGAATCATTGAACGCTCATGGGGTCGACGGTAAGCAAAATGAAAACACGGAGCCATCAGGCGATATGCATATATTCAGTGAGGACTCATTGAATACTCATGGAGCGCTCACTGAGGACTCACTGACGGAAAGGGAAAGGGAAAGGGAAGTGGAAAAGGAAAGGGAAGAGGAAAGGAAGGCTTCCGCCAAAACGCCTTCCAGAGCTTCTGATGACACCACCGAGAACCCTTCAGAGGATTTCGCTCGTTTTGCCGCCAAGGCACTTGAGGTCTACAACGAAGAGACAGGAGACGGCATCAGGTATTTCGATGGTGATGCATGGCACGGTCTTCATCGAAGCTTCACCGCTGGGCGCACGATAGACGATCTGAGGCTTGTCATTCGGGATAAGCGCGAAGAATGGGCCAAGGATCCTAAGATGTGTCGCTATATCCGTCCCTCGACGCTCTTT
>UMFU01000934.1_pt1 | contig 12019 bp, 8 predicted proteins | sample 1965091 | NCBI WGS metagenome assembly UMFU01 (sample SAMEA4836054, study PRJEB28245) | human gut metagenome | biome: gut microbiome; material: fecal sample | place: Denmark | collected 2008
TGCTCTATATGGAAACGGTTGTATTTGACGTAAGCTTCCATATCATTTTCTTCCATGTACCGGTAGTTCTCTTCAGATCCATAACCTGAATCAGCTATAACCACGGAGGCAAAATGACCGTATTTTTCCTTAAAGGATGCCAAAAAGGAAGGCATGGTCAACGTGTCAGCGGAATTTGGATAAAAAGCGAAGTCCGTGATGAACTGGTTTTCTGTGGAAGTCTGCAGATTATATCTGGGTTGGGTCTGCCCGTTTCTCATCGCATCTTCTTTCATGTGCATAAAGGCGGAATCCTTGTCTGTCTTGGAATAAGAGTTGCGGTTACCTAAGGTTGCTAGCTTCCTGTTGTATTCTTCAAGCTTATCCTTCTGTCTGTCCAACTCCTTTATCTGCCTTTGCCTCTCTTTAAAGGCTGCCTTGCTTTCCTTGTCGACAGGTTCTGGAACAGAGGAAAGCGACGAAAGTACGGGTCTTTTTCCATAAAATGAAAATAGTGCATCAAAATGTACATTAACATACATTTTGACACACCCTCTTAATTTTAACGGGTTATCGGATTATTTATCGGACAGTAATAATTTTTTATAGGCCTTCTCTTATAAAATCAAATGATTCAAATATGTCTTCCTTTGATGCTGTGAAATTAATTTTTACTTTTCCAATATTTTCTAACAATGTAAAATTAATAGTATTAGCTGTATTTTTTTTATCATGTTTCATGAGTTCGTATAAGACTTCGTAATCGTCACAACTAAAATCATAAATTCCATAAATATGTTTTATGTAACTAACCGTCTGACGCATCTTTTCAATCGGGAATCCCACCTTAATTGTACAAAGATAAAGTTCACAAATCATACCATAGGCAACAGCATAGCCATGCAATATCGGAGATTGTTTTATCATTGAAAGTGATTCAAATGCATGACCTATCGTGTGCCCGAAATTAAGCGCTTTTCGCATACCGGTTTCATATGGATCATTCTTAACAATTTCTTCTTTAATTTTTATGCTATCCTCAAGAAGATATGATAAATCATTAAGATTTGGCGCTAAAATATCAAATGTAAGCAATTTACTCCAGATATCTTCATTACTAATTAAACTATGTTTTATCATTTCTGCATATCCAGAACAAATATTTTCGGAATCAAGCGTTTTTAAAAAATTTGTGTCAATAATTACTATATCAGAATTATTAAAAACCCCTATTTCATTTTTTAATCCGTTAAAATTTATTCCAGTTTTACCACCAACGGAAGCATCAACCATAGCCAATAGGGTAGTAGGTATGTTAATAAATTTGAGGCCCCGTTTAAATGTCGAGGCTGCAAATCCACCAAGATCTGTTACCATACCGCCACCTAAATTGATAATTAGAGAATATCGTGTAGCTTTTTGTTCGCTTAAATATCTCCATACGTGAGTAAGCGAGTTTATGTTTTTACTATTGTCTGTAGAACATATTGAGATAATACCGGCATTCTTAAGTGATGGGATATCACTAATTCTTGGCAAACAAAATTTCTCCGTAATATTATCAACGATTATAAAAACTTTATCGGGATTGAAAGATTTAATATGAAAATCAAGTTCAGCATTTAAGCATTTAGATATTATAATACTCTGTTTCATAATCATAAAGACATTATATGTGTTGCAAAGTTAGTCAAATTTATTCTAAATGAAAATTTTTATTCAACTTTTAATATGTTGTTGATTAAACCAATAATTATATTTAACGTCTAAGACAATAAAATATAAGGTAAAAATGAAAAAGAAGATAATTCTACTATGCCTATTGATAATTTCATCAATAGATGTTTTTTCTCAAATTAACACCATAACAGGAAAGCTTATAGACCGCGATACAAAGGAAGGCGTGATGATGGTTACGGTACAAATGTTGACACAGGATAGCACCTATATCTCTGGTGTTTTAAGTGATGAAAATGGTAAATTTAAGTTAACTGCACCTAAAAGAGGAAATTATATTCTAAAATTTACATGTGTAGGATATATACCATTGACAAAAACACTAAATGTTTCAACTGAGAAAAATATAGCATTAGGTGATATTACCTTTTCTGCTGATGCAATTATGTTAAAGGGAGCAACTGTCATAGGTCAAGCACCGCCTGTGACAGTTCAAGAAGATACTTTTGTCTACAATGCTTCTGCATATAGAACTCCAGAAGGTTCTGTTGTAGAAGAATTGATAAAGAAATTACCAGGCGCTCAGATTGACGATGACGGAAAAATTACAGTAAATGGTAAAGAAGTAAAAAAAATACTTGTTGACGGTAAAGAGTTTATGACCGGAGATACTAAAACTGCATTAAAAAATTTACCAACATCTATTATAGACAAGATTAAAACCTATGACGAGAAAAGCGATTTGGCTAAAGTCACTGGCATAGATGACGGTGAAGAACAAACTGTATTAGACTTTGGAATAAAGAAAGGAATGAATAAAGGACTAATAGGAAACGCAGATGCATCGATAGGAACGCATAATAGATATGCCGAAAGATTGATGGGTGCCCTATTTAAGGATAAATCAAGAGTGATGCTTATGGGAAATGCCAATAATACTAATGATAAAGGTTTCCCAGGAGGAGGTGGAGGCGGACATTTTGGAGGTGGACTCCAAGGGTTGAATTCCTCAAAAATGATGGGCGCAAATTTTAACTATAATCGTAATAAGATATTCATTTTAGATGGTAGTATTAGATGGAATCATTCTAATGGTGATGTCGGAACAGAGCAATCAACTGAGAACTTCGTAAGCAACATTGGGTCTTTTTCAAATAGCTTTAATCAAAATTATACTCGAAGTAATAGTTGGGATGCTCGTTTGAGAATGGAATGGAAGCCTGATACAATGACCAATATTATGTTTCGTCCTACTATTAAGTATTCAACAAGTGATGGATTATCATCATCAATAAGTGCCTCATATAATGATGATCCATATTTATATGTTACTAATCCGTTGTCTCCTGAGTCAATATTACAAATGGCAGAAGATAGTTTAATGGTGAATACAAGGAAGAACAATTCTATAACATACTCTGAAAATAAAAGTTTAGGTATAATGTTGCAAATTAGCAGAAAACTAAATTCAAAAGGTCGAAATGTAACATTGCGTACTAACGTTACTTATAATGATAATAAAAGCAAAAGTTTAAGTACATCAAATGTACATTTATATCAGATAAAAAATAGTTCAGGAGTTGATTCGGTATACCAAACAAATAGATATAATTTAACTCCAACAAAATCACTTAGCTATAATATTCAAGCAACTTATAGTGAACCAATATTTAAGACCATGTTTTTGCAATTTAACTATAAATTTACTTATAACTATAACAAAAGTGATAGGGAAACTTTTGATTTCAGTAATTTAGGTGAGAATTTCTTTGATAATGTTATTAATGAATATAGAGGATGGAATAATTATCTAAGACTGTTAGAGAATCCACTTGACAGCTATCTGGATCTAGATTTAAGTAGGTATTCAGAATATAAGAACTACATTCATGATTTGCAAATAATGCTGAGAGTTATTAGACAAAAATACAATTTGAATATTGGATTCATGGCACAGCCACAAATTACACATTTCATTCAGAAATACCAAGGCATATATACAGATACAATAAGAAACGTTGTTAATGTCAGTCCAACATTAGATTTCAGGTATCGTTTCTCAAAGTTGAGTAATTTGAGAATAAATTATAGGGGTACAACAACGCAACCTAATATGACAGACCTTATGGATATTACAGACGATAGTGACCCTTTAAATGTCACAAAAGGAAATCCTGGGCTTAAACCATCGTTCACAAATTCACTAAGATTATTTTATAATACATATTTACAGAATCATCAACGAGCTATAATGACGTACATTAATTACCAAAATACACGTAATAGTATTAGTAATATGGTTACTTATGACGAGAAAACCGGAGGACGCATAACGCGACCAGAAAATATAAATGGAAATTGGAACATTTCAGGAGCATTCATGTTTAACACTGCAATCGATTCTATTGGGAAATGGAATATTAATACATTTACTAATATATCCTATAATAATTATGTTGGATATCTTGCTTTAGATAATAATTCTAATTCACAAAAAAATATAACTCGCACATCACAAATTAATGAACAACTGCGCACTAGTTATCGCAATGATTGGCTTGAAGTTATGCTAGATGGTTCATTAAACTATACTCATTCACGGAATTTATTACAAAGTGAAAGTAATCTTGATACATGGCAGTTTTCATACGGAGGTTCATTAAATATATATTTACCTTGGGGAACTAGTCTATCTACCGATTTACATGAAAATAGTCGCAGAGGATTTAATGACAATTCCATGAATACAAATGAATTAATTTGGAATGCTCAAATTAGTCAAGGATTCCTTAAAGGAAAGCCATTGACTATTTCTCTACAATTTTATGACATTTTACATAATCAAAGCAATTTCAGCCGAGTACTAACTGCTGTACAAAAAAGCGATACAAAATATAATAGTATAAATAGTTATGCAATGTTACATGTTGTTTATCGTATGAACGTATTTGGAGGAAAACAAGGCGATGACCCCAAAAGAAGAATCAGACCAGAAGGCATGTCAATAGGCCCTGCAAGAGGGCATATCCCACATGAGTTTAGAGGTAGATAAACAAATATATAATATATTAGCGTATATTATAGTAGAAAATCTAAATTGATTACATACATCAATCTATTTTAGAATTATAAATTCTATTTTGTCTTTAAGATAAATGTATTATAGAATTTTATCTAATAAAATTTTGAAAAGATATATAAATGGCTTAAATTTGCATTAATTTGAACCTATATAAATTCATAACAAGATATTAAGGATGGGGAGATTTTTGATACTTTTTTTATGTACATTGACAAGTGTTGTGCTTAATGCTCAAATGAGGTGGAACTCTAAGTATCAAGCTTATATTGATAAATATAAAGATCTGGCTATTTCAGAGATGCTGAAATATAATATTCCTGCAAGTATTACTCTTGCACAAGGATTACTTGAGAGTGGGGCTGGAATGAGTGAGCTTACAAGAAAAGGGAATAATCATTTCGGTATAAAATGTCATGATTGGCTCGGAGCAACAACATACCATGATGATGATGAAAAACAGGAATGTTTTAGAGCGTATCGTGACGCATACGAAAGTTATGAGGATCATAGCAAATTCTTGGCACGCCAACCAAGATATAAAAAACTATTTTCACTTAAAAGAACTGACTATAAAGGTTGGGCACATGGATTAAAAAAGTGTGGATATGCTACGAACCCAAACTATGCAAAAAAACTTATTGGAATTATCGAATTGTATAAGCTACATAAATACGATCATGCTAAAAGGTATGATAAGTTCATGGTCGAGATGGCTGAAGTGAAAGACATTTCACCAGATACAAAATTGCATCCTATACATATTTATAATAAAAACTATTATCTTAAAGCAAGGCAGGGTGATACATTCAGATCCATTTCAAAGGAAGTTGGTATTTCATATAAGAAATTGGCAAAATACAACGAAAGAGATAAAAATGACAGATTAATACCAGGAGAAATCATTTACTTGAAAAAGAAACAAAATAAAGCCGAAAAAATATATAAAAACCGACCGCATAGAATTAAAGCTGGTGAAAGTATGTATTCTATAGCGCAATATTATGGTATTAGACTTTCTAGTCTTTATAAGATGAATAAATTGTCACCAGATTATAGCATAAAAGTTGGTGATTATTTAAAAGTAAGATAAATTACGCTAATCGGCAATAAAATTAACATAACTTTAACATTTGAAAGCTCTGAAAAAACTGAGGTTTTAATGAAGTTTGTGGTGTCACTTTGCGTATATGAGGACGAGAGAAAGCCGTTCGGGTTAAAGGAGACTAAAACCCGAATCCTTACGGACAAAGTGATTAAGACTTCGTAACACACAAACGTTAATAAAACCAACAGACAGGTTAATCATCAAGCTGCAGTCCCATCACTCACACCTCGAACTGCAAAGTTACTGACATGTTCCGAAGTTGTAAAGGCCGTGAGCACAAAAATTTTCACATAAAATGCTGAGCCTGCGCTACGCTAGGTGCGCTTTTACGTGAAATTTTTTGCACTCAGACCTTGACAACTCTCCACATGTAAGTCTCTTGGCAGTGCGAGGTTTGAGCGGTGGGGGGGCAGGGGGGAAATGTGTTTTTGGGCAAAGCCCACAAGTCCTCTTAAAACAGGGCAAAAAAAGGCTCCTTTAACAACAGAACGAAAATAGGTGGTCAAATATAACCACCTAAATAGAGAGATAGAGCCATGTACATAAACCTAATAGTATACTTATCAACCAAAGTACAACAATAATAATCAAAATGTACCTAATAACACGAAACAATTTATCTTTTTCACTCATAACGTTTTTTTGATAAACGGAAAATATGAGCATTTATTTTGACCTTAACATTAATTCACCTACACGACCAACAGAGGAGAAAGGATTGAACAAGTCGAGTGATTGTTTCCATACACCTAACTTACGAGAATCCTTGTTATAGTCATAAGCATTCTTAGTGTCCTTAGATATCCAATAAGAAGTATTACTATTATTGCGGGCTGTCTTGATAAGGGCATTAGCTGTATTCTGCTTTACATAGTTGTCAACCTTAATGCCTTCACGCTGTTCAACGAGGTTAAGAGCGTTCTCAATTGCCTGTCGTGCCTGCGCTTCACTTGCCTTGCCTGCTGCAACTAGGCTATACTGCTGCGCTGACATGATAGCAAGTTCCTGCAAAACCTTTTGGTCATAATACTTCAACTCCTTAGCACCGAGCAAACCCTGCAACTGCTGCCATGCTGTCTGTGCTCGAATAAGTTCACCTGTAAACTGAGCATTATCGGCTTCACGCTGTGCCTTTGACACATCACTAGAGAACATTGCCTGCATGCGGGCAAAACTCATGTTATTTAAGGCTTCCTGAGAGTTCTTAAGGTTATAATCAGCCTTTGAATTGTATATCTCCCAAAGAAGCTTCTCAGCCTTATACTTGTTCTCAATCTTGAAACCTGAAGCCTGTTCGCCAAGACTAGAAGCCTGTGCTTCACGTACACCTTTCTGTGCCTGAATATCAAGCAAGGTCTGTATAACACCTGTAACACCTGAGAAGTCAGGACGGAAAGCCTGCATAACAGCAGGAGAAGCAGTGGGAGCGTTAACTCCCATTGCACTAGGCGAACCACCTGTACCGGAAGAACCGGAAACAGCAGATGCAGTACCGGCATTACCGCCTGACATCATAAGATAAGGGTTAAGTCCGGCTGCCTCAAGACGCTTACGCTGCTCAACTGCCGAATTGTACTTAGCTTGACGATTAAACGCACCCTCAGCCATTAATGCATTATGTGTATTCTGTTCCTGCATCTTCTTCCAATCATACTCAATCTGTTGGTTGAACATGTCCTGATTATACTCTAATTGCTTGTTGAACATACGCTCATTATATTCGTTGTTCATCTGGGCAATCTGTAAATTGGTTTTATTGGTATCTGATTGGCTCTTAGAACCAAAAATATTACCTAACAATGATGCGCCTGCACCAATAAGCGCACTACCTGTAAAAGGGTCCATAAATCAATAATTTAAATGGCACAGCCGAAGCCATGCCATGGTTAAACAAATTATTCAGTAGGAGTAGGCTGAGAAGTTGGCTCAGGAGTAGGCTCAGGAGCCTTAGAAGCCTCAATCTCAGAAAGAATAGAAGCATAATTAGCGTTAAGATACTCAGACCATGCCAACAACTCAGAAGAGGACTGTATATATCTAGACTTACACATATCCATGAGTTGTTCATCAGTGACATTCTTACGAAGTTGTGCGAGTGAATCAGACCTAGGTGTAAGTCCGTCAAGCCACTTCTGAATGGTATCTCTACCGACAGAACTCAACCTGTTCTGATTGAACAGCATATAAATGTCATCAACGTAAGCAATAGCCGTCTTTTTATCAGAACCACTGAAATAGGTTACCTTTTCGGTCATAAAATCACGTATGGGCGAGGGCTGAACGAAATTGTTACGCTCAATGCCTGATGCAACGTTGAATGAATAACGTGCGATATCTTTTCTTTGTCGGAACATAAGCAATAAAATTAGTATGGTAAACCATTGTAATCAAAGTTACGGACTGCCTTTATATCAAAGAATGAATTGATAAGAAGTTGGTCTGTGTTTATAGTAGAATCAGCCTGTACACCGAAGATATTGTCAACAATATGCGGGTTGACCTTGAAGAAATTATATGTCATAGTAATGTCGGAGAAGCCTGCATCTTTACAAGCCTGACGATAAGCAGACAAATAACTCTCTGTGAGAGGAGAAACCCAAGAGACAAGAGTATCGATGAACGAGCCGTGAATCTCATCAATGGAAGTCTTGAGGTCAGCATAACGAGGCACATAACCCATGTTGATAGAGGTAGGATCTTCGGGCAGATCCTCAAGACCGAATATCATTTCAGAAGCATATAACTGCTGCATGCCAATGCTGTCAAATTCAGGTATAGCATAGTCGGTGAATGCTGTCTTGAAGTTCTGACGGGCAATGCGATTAATTGACCAATCAAGCAAAGGCAAACAATGATAAATACACATAATTATACCGTGTTCCTTAGCTTCGAAATCAACCTTGTTACCATTAAGTGTGCCTGTACCTTTACCCTGAATGTCGGCTTGATTATCGCCTGTGAGGTTAGTATTGACAACTTCTGATATATCAAGGTTAGAAGTCCAACCACCAAGGTATTTACAATGACCTGACAATGTCTCAGAGGGTGATACGTTGAAGTGTTTCTGCATCTGTGTCTGATAGTCCATTTTACCTGACTGAGCAATCTCACGCCATTTCTGTAAGCATTCAGCCTGACGAAGTGCAAGAACTGACAAACGGGAATCAAGGTCAAGCAACATCTGCTTATAACCTGTACCACCTGAAGAGGTTGCCTTTATACCATAAGTCTGAGGACTAGAAGTAGAGCCATTTGTGTGGAAACCTGCAATAGCTGTATCCATATCCTGAGAATTTCCGTCACCAAGGGTTAAGTAAGACTGAGAGTTAGCCAAGTCAATAGGAGCGAAAGCTACATCACCATATTGAGCCTTAGGAAGCATACCTGTAAAATAGTCTTTTTGGAAATTACAATAGTTCAAGTCGAACATAGTAGGGTTCTTGAAATCATCCTTAGTAAACGAATGTATAGGTATATGATAACCGTTATTCATAGAATACAGATAATCAAGATTGTAACGATATGGTGCAGCGTTCTGCCATTGGTCATCACGGAAATAGTCCTCACATATCTTCTGATATGCCAAGAGAGGGAAAGGAGACAAAAGAATATTGTCAGAATCACTAGGAACTTTTATAGACTCATAGTCCTTACCGATACCATAATTAAGATAATTGAGGAGTTTACAAGTCAATTCCAAACGAGAAAAACCGAAGAAATTCTTCTTATATTTCTCATAAGTATCTGACAATGAATTAAGATTACCGAGATACTCCATAAGGTCAAAGAATGTAAACCAAGGATGACGCTCATCAAGACTGACAGAAGTAGTAGGGCTAGCAGCATGATGCGGGTCAGGCATGTTGGTAAAGAACGTTGGAGCCATATTCCACAACAGACGATAGGGAACGAAATAAAAATCGTAATACTCACGTAAACGAGAGTAAGCAGCAGAGTTAACAGGCTGTGTTCGGGTGAACGCCTGACCACGAATGTTGAATTTATCACCTGGGTAGACCTCTTTACACATAACAGGCAGCAACTCACCAACCTTAGCAGTGAATGCGTTTTTGAATGAGAGGTCGAAACCATTACGTTTGACGCTGTTCTTTAGCGCCGTAAGGGACATTACTGAACTCATAATAAATAATATTTAGTTAATAAAGAAACCATTTGCATCATTCTGAATCTTGTGTTTGATAGACTTCTCAAAGTTTTCATCAGACTTAATGACAAAACGCTTATAAAACAATTCCTTAGACAACTGAGATACATCTACATTACCGCAAGAATCGAGAGGTGTCTTGTTGATATAATACCAATCATAATTAGAAATAAGATGCCTGTTTTCAATCTGACTAGTATACATGCCAACAAGTTGGGCATAGTCATAACGTTGCCAATATTGGCGTATAAGGGTAAATTTGCGATAACGCTCATTATAGCTGTCATTGTCGCAGACAAATGTCAGAAAATGACGAGAGATATACAACTCTCGGGCAATACTATTAGTATGGTAGTCAGCCAAGTAATCACTATAATAAGGGTTAGTATCAATTCCTTGCGAGAAATAGGATATGACCTTATTGAGCGCAGGCGAAGAACAAGGTAAACCACGTGAATCGCAAGAGAACTTAGCAGTAACAACCAAGTCAAGGATACAGCGAGCATAATCTATAATCGTATTGAATGAATAGCCTATTGCTTTTTTAACTTCGAGTAATATGTTATAAGACTGCCATAACTCAGTATCAGACTTGCGAGAATAGCCTTTACATTTCGGGAAGAACGTACACGACAAATTCCGCCAAGGCATGAACTCGACATAATTGCCATTGAGTTCTCCGCTCTGGTAAATAAAGTCGTCAACGGAACCCTTGTAAATTTCCTCTTTCTGACTTTGATGAATGCCGAGAGCGAAGCGGATAGAATGACACGAGAACGGCTTCGTGGACATATCGCCAAGAAATCGGGGAAGACAATAATTGCTATTAACGTATCGCGCAACGTACGAATTGCACTTACCTCGGGAGAGAGAGCAATCGACACGACCAAACTGCCATGCCTGACGTATAACCTTTGACATAACCTTTTGTGTCTTGACCTCGTCATAGAAGAATAAGACATGATAATGCGCACGGAATGTTTTCGGTCCGTACTCCGATACAATGTAATAACGTATTTTTTCATCTGAATATTTGCTTAAGTTTTTACGAACTCGTTTGAGGAATAACTGAGCGTCACGCTTTGAAGTGTAAGAAAGATATCCGTCTAACTTGCACTTAGCAGTGAGCATGCTAACATAAGTCTCAAGAGATGGGCATTTGTGCCAATAGTCATAATCTACGGTCATCAGCTTGCCTTTTTCATTCAGCCTGTCACAATAGGAATACCAACGGACCAAACGGAGTTCATTATCAACCTCAGGGTACATTCGTGGAACATAGTCGTTAGAGTAGGTGAGTGTCGCAAACATGCAATATTTGTGGCTCTGCTCCTCAATGGCACACAGGAATGACATCTTGTCGGCACGGCGTTTAAGGCAAGCCTTACAAACACCGCAACCGACCTGAATGACTTCGCCTGTGTACTTATTCTGTACATGGCGAGGGTGATAACATTTGACAAGTGGATAACCGATATCAGACATGACTACTTTTCATCAGAAATATAACGAATATCTTCAATACGCCTTATTTGAAATACTTCAGCATCAAGTTGAAGAAGTATATCTAAATTATTAGATAAAACTTCCTCACGAATAGATTTATCAGAAAAATTCTTACTATGAACTGAATAAATACGAGGATTAGAAGAAGAAAGGTGGTAATATACAATATAGCTGTAAGTAACCTTCTTAACTATTTTTTCCATAATCATTTCGTTTTAAGTTCCAAACTGCCTTCGTGATGAATGGTAGTAGTGTCGATAGTAACAACTACAGCCTTGCCTGTTATCTGCGCCTTGCGCTGAATCGTACAACTTGACAATGAGGTCACACCGAAGTAACCGCCAATCAAGGTGAGCAAATAAAGCAACACCTTGACAATAATCTTTATAATCTCTTTTTTGTCCATAATAGAATAATTTGTAAATTTGCGGGCGAATATAAAAAATAAATCTGATTAGTAAACTAATCGGCATTATGATAAATATAAAATGATAAATCTATGACT
>UMFU01049250.1_pt1 | contig 11951 bp, 9 predicted proteins | sample 1965091 | NCBI WGS metagenome assembly UMFU01 (sample SAMEA4836054, study PRJEB28245) | human gut metagenome | biome: gut microbiome; material: fecal sample | place: Denmark | collected 2008
TCTTGATGCCCTGCGCGTCGCGGTACACATAACCGCGGGCGCGCCAGTTGGAGATGAGAAAGTTCGTCGAATGCAGCTCACGCGGCTTGTCGGTCATGTTCGTGGCGGGCACGGTGTAGCTCTTGGAGTTGCAGATCTCCATGAATTTATCATGCTTCAGCGCCTCGCGCGTGATGAGGTAGAGGTCCCACGCGGTCGTGTAGTGCTGGGAGTTGTGAAGACCCGTGGCGTTGGCAAAGTGCGTGTGCTCGCAGCCAAGCTCCGTCGCGCGCTCGTTCATGCGCGCGACAAAGGCGTCGACCGAGCCGTAGAGCGTTTCGCCCAAAATGTTGCACGCCTCGTTCGCCGAGACGATGAGCATGCAGTTGAGCAGCTGCTCGACCGTCATCGTTTCGCCGGGGACGATGTTCGCCGTGCTGCCGTCGCTGGAGAGCCCCTCGAACGCCGATTCCGTCGCAGTGACGGAGTCGGTCAGCGCGATCTTGCCCTCGTCGATGGCTTCAAACACCAGCAGCGCGACCATCACCTTTGTGAGCGACGCGGGGAAGTTCTCCTGATGGGCGTTTTTCTCATAGAGAATTTCGCCCGTGTCGGCCTCAATGAGAAGGCCGGCCTTCGCGTCGAGTGTGAAGTCCTCATAGGCGTCAGCGCTCGTGAGCGAAAAGAGCGGGAGCAGGAGCGCAAAAGATAAAAAAAGTGAAAACAAGCGGCGTTTTTTCATGGAAATATACCTCGTTGTATGATACAATCAAATAGAATACAGTGAAGAGGAGCGCGCCGTTCGGCACGCTTCGACATCAGTATAGCAAAAAAGGCAGGCGAGCGCAACCGTGGAAAAGCAAGAAAAGAAAACCAAAGTCAGCGGCGTCTACCTTGTGCTCGCCGCGCTGACGGTGCTGTTCGCCGTTTCGCTCGTTTTTCTGCACAAAACGGCCTACGAGGGTGCCTCGCACGGGAATTACACCGTGACGACGCAGGACAAGACCGACGAGATCACCGCGCCCACGCGCGTTGTGACGCTTGTGAACGTCAATACCGCGACGGCGGAGGAGCTTGAAACGCTGACGGGCATCGGCCCGTCGCTCGCGCAGGCGATCATCGACTACCGCGCAGAGCACGGCGATTTTACGGCGGCGGAGGACCTTTTGAACGTCAAGGGCATCGGAGAGGCGAAGCTCGAGGGATTCCGCGCGGAGATCACATTCACGGAGGAGGATGGCGATGAAAATTCTGGTGGTTGACGACGAGCAGCTTCTCGTCAAGGGCATGAAATTCAATCTGGAAAACGAGGGCTACACGGTCGAGACCGCCTACGACGGCGCGACCGCCATCGACATGGCGAAAAGCGGCGGGTTCGACCTCATCATCCTCGATCTGATGATGCCGCAGGTGGACGGGCTGACGGCCTGCATGCGCATCCGCGAATTTTCCAATGTGCCTATCATCATGCTGACCGCCCGCAGCGAGGACGCCGACAAGATCATCGGCCTTGAGTCCGGCGCGGACGACTATATCACAAAGCCGTTCAACATCTTAGAGCTCAAAGCGCGCATCCGCGCGCTGCTGCGCCGCGCGAACGCCGCACCGCAGCAAAAGCAGACTGAAACGCTCCTGTTGACCGCGGGCGGCATCACGCTCGACCCCGAGCAGCGCGTCGCCGTCAAAAACGGCGAGATCGTCGAGCTCACGGCCAAGGAATACGACCTCATCGAGCTTCTTGTCAAGAATCCGCGCCGCGTTTACTCGCGCGAAAATCTGATGGATCTCGTCTGGGGCTACACCTACGCAGGCGACTACCGCACAGTGGATGTGCACATTCGGCGGCTTCGCGAAAAGCTCGAGGAAAACCCCGCCGCGCCGCAGCACATCCTGACCAAATGGGGCGTGGGGTACTACTTGAAGGACTGATTTCCCACTAAAAGAAAGAGAGGGGGGGCAGCGCCGTGCAGATGCATGCGAGCCTGCAGCGAAAATTCAGCTTCAGCTATATCGCCATCATTCTGGCGGTGCTGATCCTGCTGAACACGTATCCGCTCATCACGTCGGAAAACCTGACGTTCCGCTCTAAGCAGAGCTCGCTGCAGGGCAGCGTCTCAGTGATGGTGACGGCGCTCTCCGGCCTTGAGGAGCTGAGCGAGGAAAACGTCGCGGGCGCGATGACGCTCGTGGAGGAGACGGGGATCTCCCGCGTGCTTGTGACGGACGCCTCGGGCCGCGTGCTATATGACACGCGCGAAACCGACGGCGCGATCGGCCGCTACGCCTTTTATACAGAGCTTGTGCAGGCGCTTCGCGGAGAAGACGTCTTTTACACCGAATTTTCGGACAAGGCGTTCAAAAGCCGCGCGGCCTCGCCGGTCATCTACCACAGCCAGACCATCGGCGCGGTGTATGCCTACGAATACGACACCGAGCAAGCGGAGCTGCTGCTGTCCCTGCAGCGCAATCTCCTGACGATTTCGGCGGTCGTGCTGGTGTTCGCCGGCGGGATCAGCGTACTCTTATCCCGTGTGCTGACGCGGCGCTTCGGCGTACTGACCGACGCCATCCGCAAGATGCGCGAGGGCTCGTACAGCCACCGCGCCGAGGTCGGCGGGCACGACGAGATCAGCGAGCTCGCCGCCGAGTTCAACGACATGGCTGACCGGTTGCAAACGACGGAGGACGCTCGCCGCCGCTTCGTGTCGGACGCGAGCCACGAGCTCAAAACGCCGCTGGCGGGTATCAGGCTTCTCTCCGACTCCATTTTGCAGACGGAGAACATGGACGCGCAGACCGTGCGCGAATTCGTCGGCGATATCGAGCAGGAGTCCGAGCGCCTGGCGCGCATCACGGAAAATCTGCTGCGATTGACGCGCCTGGACAGCGGCATGCTGCCCGAGGCGCAGCGCGTCGACCTCTCGTCCGTGATGGCGCGCGTGGTGCGTATGCTGCGCCTTGTGGCCGAGGAAAAGCAGGTCGACCTCTCCTATGAAATTCGCCGCGAGGGACAGACCCTTGCGAGCGAGGATGAAATTCACGAAATCATCTACAACCTGACGGAAAACGCCATCAAGTATAACCGCCCCGGCGGCTTTGTGAAGCTGCTGCTCGCGGGGGATGAAAAGGACTGCCTTCTCACTGTCAGCGACAATGGCATCGGCATTCCGGAGGGGGACATGCCCCGCATTTTCGACCGCTTCTACCGCGTGGACAAGATGCGCTCGCGCGCCGCGGGCGGTACAGGCCTTGGCCTTTCCATCGCCGCCGACACGGCGCGCCGCCGCGGCGGCAGCATCGAGGTCCGCGCCCGCGAGGGCGGCGGCACGGTGTTTACCGTGCGCCTGCCGCGCTGCGAAGAGGGAGGGGATGAGACATGAGAAGACGTCTTTCCCTGACTGCGGCATTAGTCCTCCTGCTTTCGCTTCTCTGCGCCTGCGCGGCCCAGCACGCGCAGGAGATGGACGAGAACGGCTACGAACTCTATTTTCTCAGCGATCCCAACTCCGCGGGCGGCGGCGACGCCATCCACGCGCAGGAAAAGCGCCTGACGCTCGACGGCGCGATGGAGACCGAAGACTGTGTCCGCGCGCTGATGGAGGCGCTGCTCGCAGGGCCCGACGAGCCGTCGCTCTCGTCGCCCATCCCGGAGGGAACGGCGCTCAAGTCGCTCAAGGTGTCGGGCCGCCGCGCGCAGATCGACTTGAGCGCACAGTATGCGCGCCTGACGGGCATCGACCTGTCGCTCGCTGACTACTGCATCACGCTGACGCTGACGCAGCTGCCGAATGTGAACGCTGTGAGCATCACGGCGGACGGGCGCGAGCTGCCGTACCGCGAGACGCAAGTGCTGCTCTCGGCGGATACGCTGCTTTCCTCGCGTGAGAGTGGCCTGCGGCCGATCACCGTGTCACTTTATTTCCTCGACAGCAAGACAGGCGAGCTGCGCGCCGAGCAGCAGACGCTCGCGCTCTACGAGGGCCAGACGCGCGTGAACGCGCTGCTCGAAGCGCTCGCGCAGGGGCCGGAGGACGATTCGCTCGTCTCGCTCCTGCCGGAGGACTTTGCGGTCATCTCCTCTCGCATCGAAAACGGCGTGTGCTATCTGAATCTCCCGGCTAACGTCTCACTGCCGGAGAACGAGGCGGAGCGCGATTTGATGCTGAGCGCGCTCGAGCAGTCCATTTTGTCGCTCGGCGGCGTGGACGAGGTGCAGTTTTTGATCGAAGGCTCGGCCGAGCCCGACGGCTACCGGTAAAAAAGGCCCTCCGCAGAAATGCGGAGGGCCTTATCATATCCTGCGCTATTTTACGCTCACTCGCGCGCGAGCATCGCCGCGCCGATCACGCCCGCGCGGTAGCCGAGCGTGCAGAGCTCGATGCGCGTGTGCGAGACGGCATAGCGCGAGCCGAACGAACGCTCGCGCACCCTTTCGCGCAGCGGCAGGAGCAGCGCGTCGCCCTGATTTGCTACGCCGCCCGAGAGGGCCAGCACTTCGGGGAAGAAAATGTTGACAAGATTTGTGAGCCCGCAGGCCAGATGCTCGATGTAGTCCTCCACGACCTGCGCGCCCGCCTCGTCGCCGCGCTCCTTGGCGAGAAACGCTGTGCGGCCGTCGACACTGCCCTGCTCCGCGGCAATCGCGTGCAGCAGGCTCTCGGGGTGCGCGGCCATGGTGCGCTTCGTGTCGCGGATCAGCGCCGTGGCGGAGGAGTAGGCCTCAAAGCAGCCGCGGCTGCCGCAGGTGCACTCTTCGCCGTTTTCCGCGATGACCATGTGGCCGATCTCGCTCGCCGCGCCCGTGTAGCCTGTCAGGAGCTTGCCGCCGAGCACCACGCCGCCGCCGACGCCCGTGCCGAGCGTGACGACGATGGTGCTCTCCGCGCCGCGGCCGCAGCCGAACAGCGCCTCGCCCAGCGCTGCGGCGTTTGCGTCGTTGCCGAGGTGGATGGGAAGCGCAGTGTGCGCGCGCAGCGCGCTTCGCAGGTCGAAGTTCACAAAATTCAGGTTCGCCGCAAAGCGCACGATGCCGCTCGCGTCGTCCACCGTGCCGGGGCAGCCGACGCCCACGCCGCCGACGGTGTCCTCGCCGATAGAGAGTTGCGCGATGACCTGACCGATGCGTCCCGCGACCGCCTCGGGGCCGAGATCGACGCGCGTCGGGATAGAATGCTCCTTTAAGATCTCGCCCTCTGCGCTCACGAGTGCGCCCTTGATGTTTGTGCCGCCGAGGTCGATGCCAATATAGTTCATAAAAACGCCCCTCCCGGGTGAAATATGTCCTCATTGTATGCCGCGGCGGCGGAAAATGCAAGAGCCCGCTCGCAGGAGAAAAAAGTTTCTTAAAAAAATCATAAGGGTGAAACTTTTTGAGAAATTTCTCGTCTAAGAGAATGTACGGAACGAAAAAAGCTCCGCATAATCAAGATGGAAAGAAGACGATGAAAGGAGAAACAAAATGAACCGCTGGGGACTAATGAGTGCCCTCGCACTTGCCGCCGCGCTGCTGCTCGCAGGCTGTGGAGGCGACTGCGGGCTGAGTGATGACGACAGCGCCGATGAGCCGCAGATCACGCTCGAGCAGATCCGTGCCGCGAATGATCCGCGATCCCTGCTCGAAAAGCACGACGCTGTGACCGTGACTGTGCAGGAGAGCGATCAGAATGACGCCGTGACCGATACGGCGAAGTTCCAGTACACCTACGTTGTGGATGAGGTACTGGCCTGGTATCACTATCAGTATACCGAGAACAGCGACGCAGGCGAGGATGAAGTGTGGGGCGAAGCAAACGAAAAAATGTATGCCGAGCGCAGGGCGAGCGACGATGCTGCAAGCCTGAGTATTCACTTTAGACACGATGACAAGCAATATATTCTTGACATGATGCCCCAATGCCCCACATCCGGAGAAAATGCAGAGCAGACGATTGACGGATGCAGTGAAGAGGACGGCGCGATCCTGCTCTCCGTCACCGCACGCTATCTGTCTTCCGATGGCGATTACTACACGGCGCTCTACCGCGTTGACCCTGCGACGAATGAGGTGCTGGAGGCGTCGGTGACCGACTACATCAAAAAGGAAAGCGGCGAGGTATCCAAACTGCATACAACGCTTTACCGCTGGAGCTACGACGAGCCTTATAAAGCAGGGCGCAATCTGCTGAACGAGGTTCTGTTTTCGACGGACAGCAAGGAGGACGTCTGCGATCTGACGTACTTCTATCCCGCGCCGGGCTCGGAGAAGGGCTGGGACGTCGGGGAGAACGGCTGGAGCGTCAGCGAGATCCGCGTGGCGCATGGCACGCGCATCCTCTTCCTCGACAGTGCGGATCTCGCGCTTTATGCGGACAGGGAGCTGACCGAACCCATCGACGACACACGGGGCGTCGACACGAGCGGCGAGAGTGCGACGGTCTACATCGTGCCGCTGGAAGAGAACCATTAAAAAGCTTTAGAATGCGGGCGTAAGTCCGCACCCAAATAAGGAGGAAACCAAGGTGAAAAACTGGAAGAAAGCAAGCATTGCCGCGCTTTGTGTCGCGGTACTTCTTGCCGGCTGCGGCACGCAGGGCGGCAAGGACGATGGAAACGGCGGCAAGGACGACACGCCGATGGACGTGACGCTCGAAACGCTGCGCGAGGTCAACGCTCCGCGTGTGCTGCTTGCAAAGTACGACGCCGTGACCGTGAACATTCAGGGCACCGACCGGGACGGCGAGGTGGCCTACACCGCAAGATTGCAGTACACGGACGGGGGCGACAGCACGATCCTCATGTCCTCGCACTACAGCTATACCGCCAACAGCGGCCCGGGCGAGGATGAGCTGTGGAGCCAGGGGCGTGGCGGCCTGTATGCCACGCGCATGGCGAGCGACGACACCGCGAGCCTGAACATCATCTATCCCATTCCGGGCGAGGGGACGGAGTATCTCCTTGACATACTGCCGCAGTGCGCCGATCCCGCCGCCAAAAACGCCGAGGAAACGCTCGACGAGCGCAGCGAGCAGGACGGCGCGGTGCTGCTCTCGACCACCACGCGCTTTGACGATCAGGACGACTACTACTATACCACCCTCTACTACGCCGATCCCGAGACGGGCGAGCTGCTTGCCATGTCCGTGACCGACTATATGGCGGACGGCGAGGGCGGCGCGACGGAGATGGGCACGACGCTCTACAACTGGAGCTACAACGAGCCCTACGAAACAGAACCCTATAAGTCAGGCCGCTACCTTCTGAACGATGTCGTGTACGCGACGGACGACACGAGACCCGCCTGCCTGCTGACGGTCTGCCTCCCTGCGGAAGAAGGGGGCGAAGACTGGTGGGTGAATGAATACCATGTGGCGAGGGGGACGTATGTCAACATCTGTTGCCGCAGCGGTTGCACACTCTACGCGGACGCGGCGCTGACGCAGCCCATCGACGACACTGTGTCCATCGACACAAATGGCGAAGAGATGACGGTCTACGTCGTGCCCGACGTGCCGCTGAACTAAAACGGCATGAACTTAAAAAACGGCGGACTTCAAAAAAGTCCGCCGTTTTTTTCAAAAAGGATGAAACATTTTTCGATAAATTCCGTCTAAATAATACAGGAAAGAGGCTCGGTGCGAGAATTAAGGAACTCTTAAATAATTTGTAACCAAATCGCGCCTGATTGTAACGACTTCCTCATAAGATGAGATTATAATGGACCCAAGATTAAAATTGAGGAGAAACTGCGATGGCAAATGACCAGAAGCCCGTCATTTCGGTGCGAAAGCTCCGAAAGGTGTACATGATGGGGCAGGAGCACGTGGTCGCACTGCACAATATTGACCTCGACATCCCGCGGGGCGAGGTGTGCTGCATCTTCGGCACGTCCGGCAGCGGCAAATCGACGCTGCTCAACCAGCTGGCGGGACTCGAAAAGCCCACGCGCGGCGTGGTGCGCATCGGCGGCGTGCCGATCTCACTGCTCAACGAAAATCAGCTCGCCGCCTTCCGGCAGAAGCACATCGGCTTCGTCTTCCAGTCCTACAACCTGCTGCCGGAGCTGACGGCGGCGGAAAACGTGGCCATGCCGCTGATGTTCAAGGGCATCGACCCGGATGTGCGGCTGCTGGAGGCGAAGAAAATGCTCTGCCGCGTGGGACTGAAGGACCGCATGGACCACTTTCCGAACCAGATGTCCGGCGGACAGCAGCAGCGCGTGGGCATCGCACGCGCGTTCGTCACGCGCCCCGAGGTCGTGTTCGCCGACGAGCCGACCGGCAACCTCGACTCGAAGACGACGAAAGAGGTCATGCACATGATCCGCGGCTTTGCCAAGCGCTTCCACCAGACGATCGTGCTCGTCTCCCACGATCCGGAGATGACCGAGTATGCCGACCGCATCGTCACGCTCATCGACGGCAGGATCGTCAGCAACGTAGAAAATCAGGTCAAGGCGGAGATCGACGCCGCACCTTATATCGAATAACGGAGGAAATCGAACATGAAACGCATCTCAAGATCCCTGCTCTCGCTCTGCCTTGCCCTTGTGCTGTGCGCAGCGCTGCTGCCTGTGAATGTCGCCAAAGCGACGGGCGAAGGCACGACGGCACAGGCGAGAACCAGCTTTCTGATCACCGGCTACCGGGCCAGCAGAAGCAGCATTTACACCGGCGATACGGTGGATATCACGGTCTACTTATCCCGCACGGACGGCAGCAACGATTCGATCCGCGTCGTGCGCGGCCTTGACAGCTTTCAGGACGGCACGGCGAGCGCTGTTGCAAGCGGACAGAACGGCGAATATACCGTTACGTTCACCGGCCTGACCTACACCGGCGACAGCGGCAAGCAGCTTGCCTTTACAATTTATTATGAAGGCAACGGCGGCGGCTATCAGGACGGCAACACCGTCCCGGTGCGCGAGTGCGTGCCCTACACCGAGCCGAAGCCGGAGCCTGAGCCGACGCCGGAAACGATTCCCGAGCCGCGCGCCGTCTTCAACTCCGTCGGCACGAGCACGTCTATTGCCGCGGGCGAGACGAAGACCATCACCGTTTACATCCAGAACGCCGGCACGACCGCCATGCGCGACCCTATCCTGACGCTCAAATCCTCCGGATCGCTTCTCATCATGGGCAGCCAGGACTACATGCTCGACGATATCCGCGCGGGCCGCGACACGGCCGTCACTGTGACGGTCAAGGCGCCCGACAAGATCGAGTCCCAGATGCAGACGATTGACGCCACGCTGTCGTTCTACTACGACAATGGCACGCAGCTCACCGGCGGCAGCGCCAGCGGCAGCGTGAACGTTCTCTCCACCGTCACCAAGGATACGAAGGACGAGGAGACCATTGCGAGCCCCACGCCCATCGTCATTCTCTCGAAGTACAACTACGGCGGTTCGTCCGTTGCGGCAGGCTCAAGCACGAACCTGAGCTTCTCGTTCACGAACACCAGCAAGACCATCAAGATCGAAAATGTCATGGTCACCGTCACCGGCGGTCAGGACCTGATGCTCAACGGCTCGACGAACACGTTCTACTTTGAATCTGTCGCCGCGAGCGGCAGCAAGACCGTCACCGTGCCGATGAAGGCCGCGCAGCTCATCAGCGCCAGCGCGCAGGACGTCAAGATCGACGTGACCTATGAATATGTTGACCAGAACGCAAGAAAGTCGGGAAACGCCACGCTGTCGCTGAGCGTGCCCCTCTACCAGCCCGACCGCTTTGAGCTCAGCGAGCCCAAGACCTCCTACACCGGCTACGTCGGCGAGGAAACGAGCCTGACGATCGACTATGTCAACAAGGGCAAGAGCGCCATCAACAACGTTGAGGCGACCATCTCCGGCGATATCGACACGCCGACGGCCTATCAGCGCGTCGGCACGATCGACGGCGGCAAGAACGGCACCATCGCTTTTGCCGTGACCCCGCAGCTGGAGGGCGAGAATCAGGTCAAGATCGTCATCACCTACGAGGACTCCAACGGCAACACGAAAGAGCGCGTCTTTGAAGCCACGGTCGAAGCCATGGCCTACGAGCCGACCGACCCCGGCATGGACGATCCCGGCATGATCGACCCCGAGCCGGCAAGCACCTTCCCGTGGAAGTACGTCATCATCGCGCTCGTCGTTATTGCCATCATCGCGCTGATCGTGCTCCGCGCCCGCAAGAAGAAGGCCAAGCAGAAGGCCGAGCAGGCGCTGTGGGACAAGTGGGACGAAGAGGAGCTCGCCGAGGAGAAGCAGGAGGCAGCGGACGCCGCGGCGAAGGAGACTGCGGCCACGGGTGCTGAGGAGCAGAACAAATGAGATTCGCAGACATCCTGAAAATGTGCTTCGACAGCCTGTCGCGGCGCAAAGGACGCACGATCCTGACGGTACTGGGCGTGTTCATCGGCTGCACGTCCATCATCGTGATGGTCTCCATCGGCGCGGGTATGCAGGAGTCCTACGACCAGATGCTCAAAAATATGGGCGACCTCTCCATCATCGAGGTCTACCGCGGCTACAACCAGAGCACCGGCACGCAGACGGAGAGCAAGCTTGACGACAAGGCGGTCGAGAGCTTCCACGAGATCGCGGGTGTGCAGGCCGTCATGCCCAAGGCAAGTCTCGACGGATATAATGTAGGCTTCAAAGCGGGCGTCAACGGCCGCTACACGGCCAACTGGGTCGATTTTGCCGGCATTGACTCGAGCGCCCTTGAGGATATGGGCTTTGAGCTGATGGACGGGCGGTATCCGGAGAGCAGCGACGAGGTGGTCGTGGGCCAGTATTTTGCCTATAACTTCTTCGATACGCTGATGCCGGATGGCAGAAATTATGTCGACCGATATATCTGGGACGAAAACGGCAATATCGACACGGAAAAGGTCCCCGACCCGTTTTTTGACCCGCTCAAGACGAGCATCACCATGGTACTCACACCGTATGACGACGGTACAGGCACCGAACCTACCCCCTATGAGGTCGAGCTCAAGGTCGTCGGTGTGATGAAGGAAGATCGGGGCAAGGGCTACGAGACGAGCGACGGCGTGATGATGGACATCAATGCGCTCAAAGCTCTTATTCAGGACCTGACCGGCAAGACCGACACGAAGTTCGAGTATTCAAGCATCAACGTCAAGGCTGAGAGCCTCGACGCCGTGTCGGATGTGGAGCAGTCCATCAAGGACTTGGGCTACAGTACGTATTCTATGCAGAGCATGCGCGACGAGCTCAACAAGCAGACCCGCCAGATCGAGCTGATGCTCGGCGGTCTCGGCGCGATCTCGCTTCTGGTCGCGGCCATCGGCATCACGAACACGATGATCATGTCCATCTCCGAGCGCACGAAGGAGATCGGCATTATGAAGGCGCTCGGCTGCTATGTGCGCGATATCCGCGCGATGTTCCTCATGGAGGCGGGCAGCATCGGCCTTCTCGGCGGCATTTTGGGGCTTATTTTCAGCTTCATCATATCCGTCATCATCAATCTGTTCTCATTCGGCGCGTTCGGCGGCGGGGGCGTCACGTGGGAGCTTATCAAGCAGGCGCTCATCGGCGGCGAAGGCGTGGTGCGCACGTCCGTCATCAAGCCGGAGCTCGTGATTTTCGCGCTGGTGTTCTCGGTGCTGGTCGGACTGGTGTCCGGCTATCAGCCCGCGAACAAGGCGGTCAAGATCTCGGCGCTCGAAGCCATCCGAAACGAATAAGAAAAACGCAGTATTTTGCAAGAAGGCGGCGTCCTGGACCGGACGCCGCCTTCTTTTGTAAAAAGTGCGATATTGCAATGTTTCAAGCGCTTGCTTTGCTTGACCGCGCTGATGCGATGTGATATCATATATCAGTCAAAATATTTATGAAAACAGGAGGGGATCGTCTTGGCAACCGTCAAACGCAGATCCACCGTACCCTATTACGCCGCGGCGGGAACATGGGTCATTTATGCGCTGCTGTTCCCGCTTTACCGCGTGCCGCAGTTCATCTTTATTGCCATCGTATCGGCGGG
>UMFU01017471.1_pt1 | contig 11859 bp, 7 predicted proteins | sample 1965091 | NCBI WGS metagenome assembly UMFU01 (sample SAMEA4836054, study PRJEB28245) | human gut metagenome | biome: gut microbiome; material: fecal sample | place: Denmark | collected 2008
GTCCACCAGACGGTAGTCGATGGTATCATAACCGTGGGAGCCGCTCTCGAACAGCGGGCCGATGTAGATGGCTGTACAGCCCAGCTTTGCCGCGTGGGCTGCCCATGCTTCCAGCTTTGCAAAAGCGCCCGGGGTGGGCTGGCCGTCGTTTTCGTGCGCACAGCCGCACAGCCCCAGCGGATAGATGTGATAAAATACTGCTTCGTCATACCAAGCCATGATCATTCGCTCCCATTCTATTGCTCTAAAAAGTTGCACCGCCCGCAAGGCGGTAGCAACAGTATACCACACCCTCTGGCAAATATGTGTATTTTTGCCGATTTTTGTCAAGATTCGCTAAGATTATCGGCCACTGTGCCGGTAAAAAGGCGTTTTTCTTGGATAGTTTGCCCAAACAGCCTTGTATCAACCGGCGCACATCGCCGGTCAACATAGAGAAGTAAGGAGATCTTTGCATGAATTACCCTGTGATCCCCCGCACGTTTTTCAGTGGCGACTGCTTCGATGCCTACCGCATTCTGGGTGCGCACCCCTGCACCGACTCAAACGGCGCCGAGGGCTGGCGTTTTGCCGTATGGGCACCCGGTGCCACCGCCGTGGAGGTGTGCGGCGGCTTTGACGGCTGGGAGCGCGGCGTACCCATGGAAAAAGCCGATACCGGCGTGTGGAGCGCCTTTATCCCCGGCCTTGCGGAAGGAGATCTGTACAAATACCGCGTGCATGGCGCGGACGGCAGCACCGTGATGCGCAGCGACCCCTACGCCTTTGCCACCGAGCTGCGCCCCGGCACCGCCAGCAAACTGACAAAGCTGGATTTCACCTTTGACGACACTGCGTGGATGGAGCGGCGGGACAAATGCCGCAACCGCCCGCTGAACATCTACGAGCTGCACGCCGGCAGCTGGAAGCACAAGCCCGGCGCCACCCGGCCGGACGGCTCGGACGGGTGGTACAACTACGAGGAGCTGGCGCGGGAGCTGATTCCGTGGCTGCTGGAGCACCACTTTACCCATGTGGAGCTGCTGCCGCTGGCAGAGCACCCCTTTGACGGCAGCTGGGGCTACCAGACCACCGGCTACTTCTCGGTGACCAGCCGCTACGGCACCCCCGCCCAGTTCGCGGGCTTTGTCAACGCCTGCCACCGCATGGGCATCGGCGTCATCATGGACTTTGTGCCGGTGCACTTTGCCGCCAACGCCGACGCACTGGCAAAGTTTGACGGCACCTACCTGTACGAGTACGACAGCGACGTGGGACAGAGCGAGTGGGGCACCTGCAACTTCAACTACTACCGCCGGGAGGTGTGCAGCTTTTTGAGCAGCGCCGCCGGGCTGTGGATGGACGTGTACCACTGCGACGGCATCCGCATGGACGCCATCTCCCGGGCGCTGTACTGGCAGGGCGACCCCAACCGCGGCGTGAATCAGGGCGCGGTGAACTTTTTGCGCAGTTTGAACCACGGCCTGAACGAGCGCTGGCCCACCGGCATCTACATGGCGGAGGACTCCACCAACTTCCTCAAGGTGACCGCTCCCACCCGCTACGAGGGCGTGGGCTTTGACTACAAGTGGGACATGGGCTGGATGCACGACACGCTGGACTACTTTGCCACCCCCTTCGGCGAGCGCCCGGGCTGCTACGGCAAGCTGCTGTTCAGTATGCACTACTTCTACAACGAGCTGTATCTGCTGGCGCTGAGCCACGATGAGGTGGTGCACGGCAAAAAGACCATCATTGACAAGCTGTGGGGCAGCTACGCGGAAAAATGCGCCCAGCTGCGCACCCTGTATTTTTATATGTACACCCATCCCGGCAAAAAGCTGAACTTTATGGGCAACGAGCTGGCACATTTCCGGGAGTGGGACGAAAAGCGGGAGCTGGACTGGAATCTGCTGGAATACCCCTTCCACGATGCGTTCCAGAAGTACTTTGCCGCTCTGAGCCGCATCTATGCCTCCGAGCCCGCCCTCTACGATGGTGAGTACAACCCGGACTGCTTTGAGTGGGTGGCAAACGAAAGCTGCGCCGAGGGTGTGTACGCATGGCTGCGCAAGGGGCGCGGGCAGAACCTGCTCTGCGTGATGAACACCCAGGACCACGCCCACAAAAAGTTCCCCCTGTACCTCAAGTTCCCCTGCAGCGCAGAGCTGGTGCTGGACACCGAGGCCGGCACTTGGGGCGGCGTGCACAAGGCGCACCGCAAACAGAGCTTCCACACCACCGACGGCGGTGTGTTCGGCCGGGACTATACCCTGACGCTGGACCTGCCCGCCATGGGCAGCTATCTGCTGCGGCTGTCCCCGGAAGCCCCCAACCCGGACGCCGCCCGCCTGAGCGCCAACAGGGCGCTGGCGCAAAAGCGCAAGGCGGCAAAGGCTGCTAAGGCCGCTGCGGAAGTTTCCGATAAGTAATATTTATGCAAAAATGTCCCGTCTGCTTTGAAAGCGGCGGGACATTCTGCATTTTTCGCCGCCGGGGTGCTGGACAGTGCCCGGGGGAGTTGTTATACTGTAAGGTGTGAAATTTTGCAAGGAGGGTCCTATTCCATGTCCGAACCCATTACAAAGCCCCGCGTTTCCGCTGCGGCGAAAATCGTGCTGGTGCTGGCGGCAGCAGCGGTGCTGCTGGCCGTTTTTGCGCTGGCTGCGCCCGGCAGCAAATTCTTTTTTCCGCTGGTGAGCCTGTGGTGCAACCTTGCCCTGTTTGCCTGTGTGCTGCTGGTGCTGCGGGTGGCGGGAATCAAATTTGACCTCTTCCACAAGGCGGTGCTCGTCGGCCTGTGGGCGGCGGCGCTGGTCTACTTTTTCTGGGCGCTTGGCCGCCGCAGCTTTGTGTATATCTGGGATTACGTCAACTATATCAACAAACAGTACTGGGCCGAAGCTGCCTTTCTGCAAGGCCCGGCGGCGGGCTTCCAGTTCATCTTCGGCTCCTTTGCCGAGGACTACACCAACTTCATCACCCTGTTTCTGGAGTTTCCCTTCTGCCTGAGCGACCGCACCGGCGACAGCTTTGCCTTCTGTCAGGTGTTCAGCATCCTGCCCATGCTGCTGGTACTGCTGGCAGGGCTTACCATCAAGGTGGGGCAGATGCTGCGGGTGAAAAACCGCTTCTGGTACTTCCTCATCGGCATGACCTGGATGGTCACCTACCCGTGGCTGCGCATGAGCGCCATGCTCAGCCAGCCGGACTGGTTCGGGCTGATCTTCGGCTTCAGCATTCTGCTGCTCACGCTGGACTTCCGGTTTGAAAAGCTGGAGCCGGTGCGCTTCTGCCTGCTGTTTGCCGCCACGGCAGCCATCATCCTTTCCCGCCGGTGGTACTTATATTTTGTGGTGGGCTACTACTTTGCCTACGCAGTGCTGGTGCTGGTAAGCAGCGCGCGCATTGCCCGCGCCGGGCAAAAAAAGCAGGCGCTTTTGCAGGTGCGCAACCTCGTGCTGTTCGGCCTGATGAGCATGGTGGCCATGCTCATCCTGCTGTGGCCGATGGTCAGCCGCATCCTCGCTTACAGCTACGCCGAGCGCTATTCCTACTATAACGGCGGCGGCTTTGCAGCCGAGATCAGCCTGCAGTTCTGGCGCATGGGTCTGATGAACCTTGTGCTCGTGGGCATGGGGCTGTGGTTCAGCCTGAAAAAGCGCAAAATGCCCGCGCTGCCCTGCCTTGCCGGGCTGGAGATCCTGCTGAGCATGCTGCTGTTCACCCGCATCCAGAACACCGGCTCCCACCAGATGCTGCTGTTCCTCCCGGGGTGGTTTCTCCTGTTTTTGCTGGGCGCAGCGGCGCTGGCCGAGGGCATCAGCCGCTTCCGGGCGGCAAAGGTCGTGTTCTGGGTGTTCACCCTCGTGTTTGCCACCTCGGTACGCTGCTCTCCCCTGACCACCATTGCCCTGCCGGGCTTTCTGGTGGATCACTTCCCGCTGGCAGTCACCGAGGAGTTCGTCCGGCTGGACAAGCTGATCTATGACCGCAAGGATCTGCCGCAGATCAAGGCCATTGCCAACTGGATCGACACCCACTGCGCCGAGGGCGAGATCAGCTACATGATCCCCCACGATATGCTGTACTGCCCGGATCACTTCAAGAACTGCCAGCTGCCCGCAACCCCCATCAACGATAAGCTGGCCTTCGGCTTCTCGGTGCCGGGCACCCACAACTTCCCCATGCAGTTCTTCGAGGCCAAATATGTCCTCACCGCCGACCCCTTCCCCCAGACCTTTGTGGGCAACGGCGAGATGTCCCACAAGCTGAACGAGAGGTTCCTTGCGGTGCGGGACGAGTACTTTGCACAGGAAGCCACCTTTGATATGGGCAACGGCACCACCTTTACCATCTGGCGGCGCACCGTGGCCCCCACCCGCGCCGAGGTGGAGTATTACCTGAGCGCCTTTAAGGAAGAAGATGCCCAGTACCCGGAGATGTTCTCCCAGATCGCAGAAAGCTGGCTGGCCGCCCGCGGGCTGTAACGCCGCTTTTGTAAAAAGGAGTGTTCGACTATGGAACAAACTGCAAACACCATGCCCGCTGCCACTTTAGGGCAGTACAAGGGGCTTTCCTTCACCCGCCGGGTGCGCCCGGTATCGGATAAGGCCGTAGAGGCGGATATCGGCAATCTGGCGCGGGTCCACGCGCCCTTTGTGCCCACTGACGCGCCCGCCGCCCGCGGGATGCGGGTCACGCTGGATTTCGAGGGCTTTCTCGCGGGTGCGCCCATCCCGGACAGCCGGATGGAAAAGGTGACCGTAGTGCTGGGCACCGGGCAGCTGATGCCCGCCGCCGAAGAAGCCGTGTACGGCCACTGCGCGGGCGAGACTTTCCGGTTCGATTTCACCTACCCCGCCGACTTCCGGGTGCCGGAGCTTTCCGGCAAGACCGCGCAGTTTGAGATCTGCCTGCACACAGTGGAGCGCAAGCAGGTGTCCCCGGTGGACGATGCCCTTGCAAAATCGCTGGGCTATGCGGACTTGGAGGCCCTGCGGGAGAGCCTGCGGGAGAAAAAGCGCCTTTCCCACGAAGCCAACGCCGACCGCATTGCCGGGGCGGCGCTGCTGGATATGGCAGGCGCGAACCTGACCGTGGAGCTGCCCGCAGAGCTGCTGGCGCAGAACGCCGAATACCAGATGAACCAGCTGCGCCAGCGGCTGCGCAAGAGCCAGATGACCATGGAGCTCTACTGCAAGAGCGCCGGGCTGACCCCGGAGCAGGTGCGGGAGGGCTACCGCAGGGAAGCCGAGCGCCAGCTGCGGGCCATGCTGGCGGTGCGCGCCATTGCCGAAGCCGAAAAGATCACCGTGACCCAGCAGGAGGTGGACGCCGAGATCGCCCGCCTTTCCAGGCTGCACGACACCCCGGAAGAAGAGATCCGCAAGGTGCTCAGCCGGGACGCCATCGCCGCCGCCGTGACCAACCAGAAGGTGCAGCGTTTCCTGCTCGACCACGCTGCCCTTACCTCTGTTGTGGAAAAGGAGTAAGACCATGGGCTTTTTTACCAGAACTGCAATGGATGCCCTGATGAAGACCACCCATCCCGAGATCAACCGCCGCCAGTGCTGGAATTTGCACCCCCACCGCAAGCCCTGCACGACCTGCAAGGACATCTGCCCCTACGGCGAGGAGATCTTTACCCGCCCGAACCTCGTCAAGGACTGGGACCCCTGCACCGACTGCGGGCTGTGCGTTTCCGCCTGCCGCAGCGGCTGCATTGCACCTTCGCCGGAGCAGGTGCAGCGGGATACCGCCGCAGCGGACACCGACAACGATACCATCTGGATCGGCTGTGAGAAGTCCACCCGCAAGAACACCGTGGTGCGCAGCTGCATCTGTGCCCTTTCGTGGGAGGCGCTGGCGTATCTGGCGCTGAACAAAAAGATCGTGCTGGACCTGACCCCCTGCGGGCAGTGCGAGAACGACCTGTGCGCCGAGCAGCTGCGCCGCGAACTGACCCGCCTTGTGGACTTTTTCGGTCAGCCGATGTTCGAAGCGCGGTTCTCGCTGGCATACGAGGAAAAGGAGTACCCCTACCATGTGCAGGAGCTGACCCGCCGCGAGATGCTGGAACAGGTGAGCCACGGCTCCAAGAGCGGCACCAAAAAGCTGCTGCAGATGCTGCCCGGTCTGCGCAGCGAAGAGGACAGCGGGGTGGACTTCCGCCTGCTGCTGCACCAGCGCACAAAGCAGCTGAAAGCCGCCATGGAAACGCCCCTGCAGTACGGCTACTATATGCCCAAGTTCACCGACAACTGCTTTGGCTGCGGCCGGTGCGAGAAAGCCTGCCGCGCCAACGCCCTGAAGTTTGAGGAGATGCCCAATGGCCAGACCCGCATGGTGCTTACCCCGTGGAAGTGCAGCGAGTGCGGCGTGTGCATGAACGTATGCTCCAACAAGGGCTTTGACGGCATGAAGCTGTACCAGCTGACCACCCTTGGCCCCGTGGTGCTGTACAAGTGCACCAAGACCCTGTGCAAGCAGTGCGGCAAGCCCATTGCCCCGGACAGCGCCGAGGGTCTGTGCTCGGTGTGCCGCATCAAGGCGCGCACCCTGAAACGGCAGGAGGAGGCACGTCAGCGCGCCGAGCAGCTGAAGGCCGAGCGCGCCGCCAAGGCCGCCGAGGAGGCCGCCAAGGCAGCGGAAAACGCTGCGGAGACCACAGCGGAAGCCGCCCCGACCGTGGAGACTGCCGCAGCCCAGACCGTGGAGACCGCTGCCGCCCTGCCGGAGACCATCCCCGCCGGGCAGAGCGCTGCCCCGGCAAACGTGACGGCACCCGCGCCCGCAGCGCCGCGCTCCGAATGATGATAAAGAAAGGTCTGATCCTATGATGGAAGATGGCAAGGAGCCGGTCTACGCCTCCAAGGCAAAGCCATGGCTGAAATATTATGACGAAAAGTACATCCACCAATCCGTGCCGGAGTGCTCGGCCTTTGCGCTGGTCTGCCGCAACAACGAGCGGCACCTGGGCGACACCGCGCTGGAATACTACGGCCGCAAGTTCAGCTACGCCGACCTGATCGTGCAGATAAAAAAGACCGCCGCCGCCCTGCAGGCGCTGGGGGTGAAAAAGGGCGATATCATCACGGTGGTCAGCGTGATGACCCCGGAGGTGGTCTACACCTTCTACGCCGCCGACCTGCTGGGCGCTACCCTGAATCTGGTAGACCCCCGGTACAGCGCCGAGGGCATCCGGGAGTACATCGAGGAGGTGGAGTCCCGCCTGCTGATCTGCCTGAACGTGGTGTACCCCCGCTGCCATCAGGCCGCAAAGCGCACCAGCGTGGAGCGGGTGGTGGTGCTCAGCCCCGCCGACAGCCTGCCGCTGGCCAAAGCCGTGGGCTACAAGCTGACAGAGCCGGATAAAAACCGCTACGCCTCCAACGTGCTGCGCTGGAAGGACTTTATCGCCGCCGGCAAGGGGCACAGCCCCGCCGCCGTGCCCTACGACCCCCAGCACACCTGCGTGGTGGTGCACACCGGCGGCACTACCGGCTCGCCCAAGGGCGTTATGCTGACCGACTACTGCTTCAACGCCCTTGCACAGGAGTTTGCCGCCCAGAGCCGTCTGTTCCACCGCGGGCAGAAGCTGCTGAACGTCATGCCCCCCTTCATCGCCTACGGTTACAGCTGCGGCATCCACATGCCGCTGGTCATGGGGCTGCATATCATCATCATCCCCAATCTGGACCCGGAAAAGCTGGGCGCACTGGTGTGGAAGTACAAGCCCGAACACATGTTCGGCGTGCCCACCCACTACCAGCAGCTTGCCGCCGACCCGCTGCTGAAAAACAAAGACCTCTCCTTCATCCGCAACTACGCCGCCGGAGGCGATTCCCTCTCGCTGGGCGCGGAGCAGACGGTGAACCGGTTCCTCAAAGCCCACGGGGTGGAGTACCCGCTGGCAAAGGGCTACGGCATGACCGAGGTATCCTCGGCGGCTACCATCGCCGCCGGTAACGTGACAAAGCCCGGCAGCGTGGGCATCCCCATGGTCAACACGGTGGTCTCCATCTTCGAGCCGGGCACCGAGACCGAGCTGCCCATCGGTCAGCGCGGCGAGATCTGCATCTGCACCCCCACCGCCATGAAGGGCTACTACAACAAGCCCGAGGAGACCGCCTACCTGCTGCGCCGCCACGCGGACGGCCAGCTGTGGGCGCACACCGGCGATATCGGCTCCATGGACGAGGACGGCTTTGTGTATCTGGACGCCCGCATCAAGCGCATCATCATCCGGCACGACGGCTTCAAGGTGTTCCCCTCCATGATCGAAAACGTCATCAGCCGCCACCCCGCCGTGCACCAGTGCTGCGTGGTGGGCTGCGCCGATACCGACCACACCCAGGGACGTCTGCCCTTCGTTTTTGTGGTGCTGGAGCCTGCCGCCACCGGCAAAAAGCGCCAGATCCTGCGGGAGCTGCGCCAGCTGTGCCTTGAGGAGCTGCCGGAGTATGTGCAGCCCGCCGCCTCGGCCTATAAGATCATTCCCGAAATGCCCCTGACCCCCGCCGGTAAGGCCGACTACCGTAAGCTGGAAGAAGAGGTAGGGTAACCCCTCCCGTGAAAAGGGGATTCAGAAAAGCCCGCAGGCTTTTCTGAATCCCGAATAAAAAACCAATTCCGCTCATTATGGCCAGAGCACAAGCGGAGGCCATTTTCAATCGTCCCGTCTGCCTTTAAGAAAGAAGGAATCATCCATGAACCATCCCCGTTTTACCGCATGGCTGTGCAGCGCCGCTGCGCTGGTGCTGCTGGCTGTGCCTGCCTTTGCCCAGCAGCCCGACGCCCTGCCGCCGGAACAGACCGCCCCCACTGCGGAAGCTGCCCAGCCCGCTGCGGAAGCCCCTGCCGCCGATCCCCAGCGCACCTATGTGGCGCTGGGCGACAGCATCGTTTCCGGCGTGGGTCTGCCGGATTTCAAGTACACCGAAGCCGCCATCGGCATAGACGCGGCCCCAAACTTTGAGGGCTACCCGGAGCAGTGCTATGTTTCGCTGGTGGGCAAAGGCCTTGGGCTGGACCGCCAGCACGCCATCAACCTTGGCCTGCCCGGGCTGACCACCGGCGACCTTGCGGATATGCTGCGCACCGGCGCAATGCCCCAGATGAACCAGCAGGCGGGCACCTACTACGTCTACCCCCAGATGCTGGACTACCTCAAGCGCGCGGACATCATCAGCGTGCAGATCGGCTCCAACGATGCGCTGGTGCCCGCCCTTGTGGCGCTGGGCAACGCCACCAACTGGAAGAGCGAGCAGCTGGTAGCCACCATGGTCAGCGGCGTGCTGCGCGAGCCCAGCTTTGAGAACCTGCAGCGGCTGAACAGCGACCTTTCCCGCCTGCGGCTGACCCGCGAGGAGCGCAAAGCCACCACCCAGCTGCTGCTGGGCGGCGGTACGGACGCCATCTGCGAGCAGGCGTATCAGGAAGCCGCCGTGCATATGCCGCAGGTGGTAGCGGAGCTGCGGGCGCTGAACCCGGACGCGCAGATCATCCTTTTGGGCTACACGAACCCTGTGCCCCTGCTGCCGGAGTGGACACAGCTGTTCCGGCGGCTGAACGCCCTTAGCAAGAACCTTGCCGCCCAGAACGAGAATGTGACCTATGTGCCCATCCCCTTTGCCATGACCGCCACCGACGCCCACCCCACCGTGAGCGGGCATAAGTACATCGCCAACCGCATCCTGCGGGCGATCAAAAAATAAACACAACGCACCATGCCGGGCAGCCTGCAAGCTGTCCGGCATTTGCTGTCTCCCCCAAAAATCGCACGTTTTCGGTGGATTACGCGGGGTGAAATACTTCGCCAGTTTTTGGCAGAGTTTTTCCGCGCGGCGGGCGCTGCCATGCGCTGCTGCGTTTGTTTTTGTTTTGCGGCGGCTGCGCTTGCATTTACAGCGTGTATATTCAGCGTGCAATAATACGCTCTGGCCCTCAAAAAGTACACACTGGTTTTTCCGCGTCCATCGCCTTAGGATAAGGGTAGATACTTTATGTCCAAAGGAGGTTTTTTACATGGACGCAAACAAGTACCGTACCGCCTACGATCAGGCGCAGGCCGTCCAGCACGAGGTGTGGACGGAGCTGTGCCAGCATCTGGAGCACGCGCCGGACGCCCAATTGCTCAGCGATTACACCGCCACGCTGGTGTATACGCTGGACAAAGACCGCCGCGAGGAAGCCCTGCGGCTGCTGCGGGGGCAGCTGTACAGCCGTCAGCTGCGGGACACCGGCCGGGTGGAGAGCTGGTTCACCGATTGCGGGGCACGCATGGGGCAGGATATCGAGGGCTTTGTGGCAAACGCCCGCCAGCAGTATGTGCAGGCAGGCCTTGCCGAGGAGCAGCGCGCCGAAGCCGAAGCCAAACAGAAGGCCGGGCACGGGCGGTTCCGCATCCGTCCCGCCAGCGCCTTTGCGCCGGAGCGCGCCGCCTATCTGGTGCAGCCCTACCTGCCCCGGGGCATGGTAAGCATTCTGGGCGGCGTGTCCGCTGCGGGCAAGACCAGCCTTGCGCTGGACGTGTGCGCCCGGCTTACCCGGGGCGCAGCCTTTGCGCCGGACGACCCGCCGCAGCCCCCCGCCACCGTGCTCTACCTTACCGCCGAGAACGACCCCAACAAGGTGCTGCGTCCCCGCGCCGAGGCCATGGGGGCAGACCTTGACCGGCTGTATTTTCAGGATGGTGCCAGTTACAGCATGGGCGACGAGGAGCTTGCCGCCCTGTGCCGGGTGTACCGCCCGGCGCTGCTGGTGTTCGACCCCATCCAGAGCTATCTGGGGCAGGGGGTGCAGATGAACCGCGCCGAGCAGGTGCGCCCGCTGCTGGACCATCTGGGTGCCCTTGCTAAGGAGCTGGACATGGCGGTGCTGCTCATCAGCCACATGAGCAAGCCCGGCCCCGGGGTATGCAGCGCGCTGGACCGTCTGCTTGGCTCCAGCGATTTCCGCAACGCCGCCCGCAGCATCCTCATTGCCGGGCGGGACCCGGAGCACCCGGAGGTGCGGGTGGTGGCCCACGCCAAAAACAGCCTTGGTCAGCCCGGCGAAAGCCAGCGCTACCGCATCTGTCCGCAGGGCACGGTGGCCTACGACGGCCCCTGCACCCTTACCGCCGACGCCATCATCCGGGAGGCGGGCACCCCCGCCACCGGCAATGGCCGCCCCTCTGCCGCCCTTGCCAACGCCATCGAGGCGCTGGAAAAGCAGCTGTCCTTTGTGGGCTGGGTAGAGGCGGGCGAGGTGTACCGCCTGTGCGCCGAGCGGGATATCTCGGTAAGCACCATACGCCGCGCCCGCGTAGCACTGGGGTTGAAAACACTCTACATTGGAAATCAGCCCAACCGCAAAAACTATTGGTATCAGCCAGAACTGGAAGAAGCCTCTGTGGTTGCGGATATCACAAACCAGAACCAGCAAATACAGCTGGCTTGATGCACCGCAGGGCTTCTGAATGTTCAAAACCCCTTTATAAAACTCTATTACTACTATGGACTTTTGAACAGCTAGAACTTTTTAACGTATCTATGCTTATTCCTAGTTGTTCAAGATGAACAACTAGGGCAAAAACCACCGTTTTTGTACGGTTAGCGTTTCTAGTTGTTCAAAACCCCCTCTGCTTTTTGAACAACTAGAGATATAGCGTATATCCGTTGTTTGTTTTCTTGCAAGGCTCAAAAGCCGCCGAAAGCTGCGCCTTTCTGCGCATTATTTTTTAGTTGTTCAAAACCCCCTGTGTATCATAGGGGACTTTTGAACAGTCGCCCTTGCCGGGAGTGGGACGATTGAAAATGCATCGCGCTCCGCGGGGCAACTTTCTGCCTGCCTTCAGCGTGCAAAGACGCTCCGCTGGGCCAGAGGCAGGGAGGG
>UMFU01027615.1_pt1 | contig 11759 bp, 16 predicted proteins | sample 1965091 | NCBI WGS metagenome assembly UMFU01 (sample SAMEA4836054, study PRJEB28245) | human gut metagenome | biome: gut microbiome; material: fecal sample | place: Denmark | collected 2008
CCTTAATCGTGTATTGGATGATAGTTGCGGATTTTAGGTTTATAAAAGACATCGTAGAAACACGTCTTGAATTTTTTAGACAAAATGAATTATTATTCAAGAAAGCAGAAGAGGATAAGAAGAATTATTCATTGGTAAAAACTGCTATTTTTTTTACAGAAAATACGACTGAGGAGATAAAAGAAATATTTGAAAAAGAAGATACTAAATTTATTTCTTTGTTAGGTAAGGATGTCATAAATAATAAAACAAGAATGATGTCTGCATTAAATTGGTTGAATTTAAATCAAGAGCGTGAGTCTTTCGATAAGCAGTTGTTTTATAGTATATTAAAAGAATTAACGCCCCAATGGCATTCTTACAGACAAGGTAAATTTATAAATTTAACTACGATACAAAGGAATCTTTCACAAAGTATAGCTAAAAGGAAACAAAAAATTAGTGGTGTTGCAGGAGCCGGAAAAACACAAGTTCTTGCAACTAGGGCTGTAAATGCCCAGATTAGAACTGGTGGAAATATACTTATTTTGACATACAATAAAACTTTATCCAATTATTTACGATATCGTATAAATGATGTAAGAGCTGATTTCTATTGGAACAAGATGCACATTAGTTACTACCATCATTTTTTTAAAGAACAGGCTCAAACAATTGGGAAACATGTATATTTATATTCATTTGATGACACTTGTTTTTTTGATGGCAAAGAAACTGATATAGAACATTTTGATGCCATATTCATAGATGAAGTACAAAGTTATAAAAGTGAGTGGCTCCAAATTCTTTATAATAAATTCCTGAATGAAAATGGTGAGTTTGTAGTTTTCGGAGATCCTAAACAGAATATATATAATAGAGAGACTGATTCGAATGGAGACATTCGTATAGGAGTTATTGGAGGAGAATGGAATAGACAATTAAGTAAATGTCACAGATTTGCGAACAGTCAACTGACGAGTTTAGCCAAGAAATTTCAAATAGATTTTGGTTTTATAAATGCAGATAATTTTGAAAAAACAGAATTGCTTCAGGATGGTATGTTTATTTGTTTAAAGTACATGTATAACGATTCTGGCATAAATATAAATAAGTTGGTACAAATTATATCTAATATTTTAAGAGTTGAGGGCTTTGATGTCAATGAGACTGTAATTTTAGGTCAAAATTCTATTATTCTAAAAGACATAGAATACAGCTATCGGAAAACAACAAATGAGCCAACTATAACAACATTTATACCAATATATGAAAAAAATAAATTTAAAGATGACACTGTAAAGAAGTTAAAATTTACTATGATGGATAGAGGATTAAAATTCTCAACAATTCATAGTTTCCAGGGATGGGATGCAGCAAATGTAATTATATTATTACAACCTGAGGGTAATGGTAACGGTTATACAATAAATAAGTCTCTAAATAAACCAGAAGTAATTTATACGGCTATAACAAGATCAAAACAAAATATAGTAATTATAAATAATGGAAATATGTTATATCATGATTTTTTTAAAAGGAATATGATTAATGTAGACTACACGAATAAATAGGAAAATAATGGATAATATATACAGAAGCCAGTATGGGAGCGACAATGCTTTCACCAGAAGAGCGAGGCTGCTCCATTCTATGTTCAGGGTGGAGATTGGTGAAAATGAAGAATTCTGGCCTAAAAGAGTCTCCAAGCGTAAATATAGAAACATGATCAGTGGAAGTGAGTCATCAAGAAAGAATTTTCTGATGAATGAAACTTTTGAGAACGCAAAAGAAAGGGTGGCAAACAGAAATGGAAATGAGACTATAGACGAGTTCAGACTGTTAAACAATGTGGTTTCAAGCTAGCCGCTGGCTTTTCAACCTGTTCCATAATTAATAATTTCTTTACGGCGAACTTTATTAATAAATAATATTATAACGATATGAATAAATCTTTAGAACAATTGTATGTTAATAACATTGAAGGCTTTTTACATATATGTTCAAAACTTAAAGAACAAAATATTGACGATTACTCATGGCCACTGTTATTAAATATTTGCGTCGACGAATTTAATAAGGCTTCAACTAAAATAATGATAATAGGCCAGGAAACTAATGGTTGGCCCCCAGCAATATATAGCATAGATGATATACGAAAATCAATGAATTTCTACGGGTATTTTACTTGTAATAAAAAAAATCCGAATACATCTTTTTGGCGTACGATGTATTATATTAACAAAATCTTTGGAAATGAAGATTCGTATTGTTTTGTTTGGAACAACATTTTAAAATTAGGAAAATCAGGAGATTCTGGTAGGCCAACTAGTAGGGTAACAGAGTTAGAGAATAAATATTTTAATTTATTATCAAAAGAAATTGAAATCATAAAACCTGACGTATGTATATTTTTAACAGGTCCTAAATATGATAATGATATAAAAGCAAAAATCACCGATGTTAAATTTGAAGCAATAAAAGATTATTCTGAAACAGAATTCTGTTTACTTAAAAGCAATTTTTTGCCTTTACATTCATATCGAACATATCACCCTGGTTTTGGTTTACGTTATAAAGATTGGTATTATGAAATTTTAAATACAATTTCCAATTTCTATGGCACTATAAAATAGTTTGTGTAAATGTAAAATATAGAATTCAAAATAGATTTTCGTATTTTTTTATTTTATATATTTACCAAATGAATAAGATTATGAAAGAAAAGAATCAAATAGTGCCAAATGAGATGTTAAGTAAGGATTCTTTAGCCAGTTCAAAACAGAATCCAGATATAAGAAGAAACTTACAACTGAATCCTGTTTACATTTACACAAAATTTTGGACTGTGTCGTTACGTATAACCTCATACCCCTAACCCTGTACAGAAAAGAGAAACCATCCTTTTACAGATAGTCTCTCCTTTTCTAATCTTGTATCAATTATCAACTTTCTCAAACTCATGGAATGAATAGTACAAATCTTCATCATCATTCTTTTCAGCATAAGCATCAAGTTCTTTCTGAATGCCATTTACTGTTTTATCTTCAATCTTTATATTAATAAGATTTTCAATAAACGATACAGCTTGATCCATGGTTTCAAAGTATTCTATATCTTCTCCATAATCCAAGGCATACTTTGATTTAAAGAATATTCCTTCTTTGTCATTTGTCTGATAGATTCCGCATCCAGGCTCTTCTGTTACATATAGGATTTTGATTGTCTTATAGTGTGATTCAATAAACCTCCTCCATTCATTCATTTCTTGCCAGGCTGTTTCTGTGGTAAAGGTCAGGGTATTTTTCTTCTTATCATAATCCCTATACATCCATTCACCTCTGCAATATACTTTCTCCCAGTCTCCGCCAAGATACTGTACAAGATTTCCAAGCCATGTATTACCAAAACCATTCTTTACCAATGATTTTTTCCTGTTCTCTAGCTTTTCCATCTTCTTGTTCAGATCCATAATTTCTTTTGGGGATCCAATAACAAAATAATCTGTTGTACTCCAATTAGGCATTTTTAATCTCCTTCCCGTCTTTGTATCTGTAAATGTTTAAAGTCTCTGTTGCCATCCAATTATTGTCAGACAGCCTGAATCCATACTTGTCTTCTAAGGTTACAAGGTATGATTCAAAATTCTCGTAGTGTTCTGATTCTCTTAGTTCTTTGTCCGTTAGCTCTATAATGTTCAAAGTTCCAGAACAATAATCCAGTATTAATACATATTTTGGTTCCATATATATAATCAATGTGTCACTTTCTAAACATCACCATGAAGAAAAACTGGAGTGACAATAGTTTTTTGTTCAATCACATTCTTTCTGTATGTATCACTTGTATCTTGTCAGCTCTCGGATATAATTCTTTTACCCTGGAATGTGCTGAGTATGCATTATTGGCACATACAAACAAATTTATTTTCTTACCATCCTCAACAACGCTGAAATGGTATCTGTAATAGTAATTCATAACTTATAGCGTTTTACCAATTTGTAAACTGTGGACTTGGAAAAACTGCACCCTCTTGAAGTCGTAAATCCCTGTTCGTTCAGGAATTCTGCCATTTCCTGATAAGTTGCATTTTTTCCAGTTAATGTTCTTAGCATAGCAACAGCCCTTTTATTGTTAGGGTTGTTAACAGCTTTTTCTTTAATCGTTCTTGTACTGTTCCTGATTGCCTGTTCATGCTTGTCCAACAAGTGTTCCGGATTGCCAAGCTTAAATCCTCTTTGTTTTTTTGCCTTCAGTGCCTGCCTTGTTCTGGATGCTGTCAGTTCTGCCTCATATTGACTGATTGCAGATAGAATATGCAATACCATCTTGTTTGCCTGAGGAAAGTCACAAAATACAATTTCCACGTCACTTTCAAGGAGACTGGATAAGAAAGATACATTTCTTGCCAGCCGGTCAAGTTTTGCCACAATAAGAGTGGCTCCGGTTTTTCTGCATTCTTTTAGGGCTTCCTTCAGTTTGGCCCTTTCGGCTTTTCTTCCCGATTCAACCTCCACAAATTCTGCAATTGGTATTTTATCCTGAAGGTGTCTCAGGATAATTTCCTTCTGAGCTTCAAGTCCTAGACCTGAATATCCCTGTTTCTTTGTACTTACCCTGAGATAAGCCACATACTTCTGTTCCTTAACCATAATTTTAACATTGGTTCCATAAGTTAGATGTCCGTCTTGCATTTGGAACTTAGCAATAAAAAAGGAGAATACATGATTCTGTAATATTCTTACTTTTCACATATTCTCCAATTTCTATTTTCTTGAGATATTATACTGCTGTATTATTTTCAGTAAGTCCATATTCCTTATATATCCTTTCCTTATAATTTTCGCAGTATTCCACATTTTCATCTATCACAGAAACGAGACTATCAAGAAAGACGTCTTCTATAGTTTTTACTTTTTCGCCATTTTCTGAGATTAGGTGTACTTCAAACAGATCCTTTCCTTCATTAAGGACAATCTGCACTTTTCCTTTATGCTTGAATCCGTTGCATCCAAATTCAAGTCCTTTTTCTATAACTTTCATACTCTTAGGTTCGACACCCCAAGACATGAATATAGTAATCTGAGCTTTTAGGATTGACCAGATATACTTAGCCAATGCCAGGTTATAATCGTTATTTTCCATACACATTAATTATATATAGGGTAAACACTCATTTTCCACCACGGCCTTCAGTTTTTTTGCAACCTCATGTGAAGCCTTATTTCTTTGGTCATAGTGTCTGTTCTCGTCAGCCTGTACATTTATAATTTCTCTTATAAGTCTGAACAGGTTTTGTTGTAAGGTCGGATGATAATATTTCACCGACTCTGCAAACATTTTATAATCAAAGCACATATTATTCAGTGCATTTTCCAGTTCCATAGCCGCTTTGTATTCCCGGCTTTGTTCGAGTTCATATTTCTCCATAATTCTTCTTCATCTATTAGTTCATTAAAATCGTTATATATTCTCTCAAAATCCTCCTTCTCCAGATACGGATAATTTGTATGGTACATTTCATAAAGGTCTTCTGCTGAAATTTCCGGGTCACAATTCAGAATGTCCCATATCTCAGTTTCTGCATCGATTCCATAATATCCTGTATCAAGATTTTCATGAGGATAGACTGACAGGCAATTCTCTATAATATGCTCTACCAGTCTCAGGCAATTGAGCAGGTCTTTTTTCACCGTAAATTCTTCGTCTGTGTGGGGTTCATAATATCCACAACTAAGATTTATACAACTTACGCCAATACCTCTCTCCTTCAGTTCAAGTACATCAGTCATCATGCCAAATTCTTCTTTATATCCGAATTTCTCAAAATTGATGTCCCTTAAAAAGTCGTTGCTGCATAATGAGGTATATGAAATATCTGTTATCAAGTCTGCATATCCTCTTCTGTCCGGTTCTATAACATATCTCGTATCTTCAAAGAAACCCAAGTCTGCATTTCTGCTTCCTGCACATCCAATTTCCTCTGATACGAAAAATACCACTTTCATACATTCGTACTTTTCCAGACATTTCAAGGCTATCCATATTCCATTCTTATCATCAGCTCCTAATCCTTCTCTTCTTCTGTTCATAGGACTGTAACCGAATATAATGTCTTCTGTTTCTATTGCCTTGAAGTCTTTCGAATGTTCTCTCTGTACCTGATCCAAGTGGGCAACTATACAGGGATAAGTTTCTGAATATCCCCTTGTTATATATAAATTTCCCACATAGTCGCTTTTAAATGTTACCTTGGGGATATGCTTCTTCACATATCCCTTGATAAATTTCTTCATAGCCCTTTCGTTTCCGCTTGGGCTATGAATTTCGTATAGTTTTTTTAATAAATTCATACTGCCATTTTAATTAGTTGATAACCGTAAGGTATATTTGAATTAAAGTCTATGGCGTCAAACAGCTCATCATCGAAACGATAGAGTCCCCCTTTTTCAAGAAGTTCATCTACGGTCTTTTCTGATATTGTTTTCTTTTCATACGCTCCAATAATACTGTTCCATTGATTGAAGCAAGTAATGTCCTCTTCTGACTCATAATAATCTTCATCATAGTCTGAATAATACCAGTTCTCTCGCTTATATCTTAGTTCTGCATCATCCAAACAATCGTCATCACAATAATATTCTTCAGTTATTTCGGAGAATTTGCCATCTGATCTGACAAATAGTTCGCCACATTCATGACATTTTTCAACATCGTCTTTATGATGATATTCATCATCCTTTTCTACCCAGATGAAGTCTTCAAGGTTATTGGAATCACAGTAATATTCTCTGCCTTCCACATAAACACGTGTGGTATTTTCGCAATAATAGTCATGGTAGTCGTCATATTCTTCTTCTGAATTATCGAGGCAATCATCAGTAGTTCCAAGATCCAGATCACCATTACCGTAGTTATCAGCAACTCTTTTATTTATATCATACCATTTGAAGGTGTCTTGATAGCTTAGGGTATCTTCCCATCCCAAGTCACAGTCTATAGTAAACCTTTTGTTTGACAGTGAATTTCCGTCTATGTCAACAAATGCGGTAGGCTCATTACAAGAAGCTCCTACTTTCTTATAACCATCGATGTACTTTCCTCTTATCAGAGCATAAATAAGTGCCCTTTTCAAAACTTCGTTTCCATCACTTGAATATTGTCTTTCTGCAAGTCTCCAGTTTTTTCCGTCCTTATCCTTTACGTCGTTGAATATTACACATCTTGCAATAATTTTTCCCTTTTCATTCTCAAGATAGGCCGCACTTGCATTAACAGCATTTTCATAGAAACTGTGTTGTTCCTTGTCAACCATACATGATTCGAAATCTCCCTCGCAAAAATCGGAAGAGTATATTCTCTCAAAGTCCTTATTCACAAAAAGTTTATTCTTAGGCAGTTCTCCCATTGTATATGTCTGCCATTCTGACGCAAACTCCTCACATATATAATTCAAGACCTGTTCTGGCAGATGTATTCCGAATTCCGTTTCAAGTACAATGGATCTATAGAATTTACCTGCTCTCATCTTGAATATTCTTTCACCTTTCTCCATGTTGATATATCTTACTGATTTAGTATCTCCGTCTTCACAAAGTCCCTTGTTCCTATCGGTAGAATAAATAGAACTGTAGTATCTTTTCCCGAGTAGGTCAACAACATATATAAGATTCCTGTTATCATTGCTACTTTTCATAATTTCATCTGTTACCGTATTCTTCATTGTTGTAATATCCGATATATGAAGTAGTGTATAATCGCCTGAAACAACCGCATTATGTAATAGTTCATTGTTCTTTATGAAACTGAGCAGGATTTTATTCTTTCTGCTTTTGTTTCCATTTCCATGTTTTACAATCCCGAAAAGCTCCTTGAACTCTTCGTAGTTCTTAAATTTATAGTATAGCATATTGTCCTTATTTTTTAATTGTTGTTAATAAAAAAAGGAGGACACATGACTTATACATCACATATCCTCCGTTATTGTAGATTTACTTATTTATACAGCCACGCCATGCTCTACAAGTTCATGGCAGCCAAAGATCAGCTTATTTATCACAGAAACAAGTATTCCTATTTTTACATTTTCTATGATAATTGGACTTCCTTCATAGTTATCCGGTATTACAGTAACATCAAATAATCCAGTACTTTCTGAATACAGGATTATCACCTTGCCTGTTATTTTGTGATTCTGAAACATAAACTCCGTTCCATTATCTACAACCTTAATGCTGCTGAACTGAATACCCCATAAAAAAGGTTTGGTAGATCGTTGTAAAGCATCATGCCATATTATACGACAAATCCGCTCATTATATCTTTCCTTATCCATAATCTCAAAAGAATGATAACAACATATATTCGTTCTCCTGGTCAGATTCATTTAAGATCCTTTCCATTATTTCAATGATTCCTTCTACAGGTTCACCTAGTTCACGCAATGCTTTATCAATTTCCGTTCTTTCTCCTGCATCAAGGCTATCATAGGATTTCAGTTCCTCTAATCCATGTATGAAGTCCTCTCTATTGACTTCTACATCATCATTCCAGCTATCTCCGTTGTAATAGATTCCGAGTGCCGTCAGGAGGTTGTGAAATTCAACCACCTTATAGTTAAATCCGAAAGAAGATGAATATTCGATTTCATATTTCTTCGCTACATGTAATCTGTGTCCCATATTTGTCTATCCATTTTTGAGCAGCTGATAGAGTAGGAAGTGTACCTACTCTCTACTTCACAGTCTTCGTTAATAATAAATGCCTGAAAATCGTTGGATAAGAAACATACAATCTTATTCCCTTTGTATATAATCTCATCCATCATCCGTAATATTCCTTCATGTAACATCTCTCACACAGGCTTCCGTAATCATTCACCTCGGATCTCGTCATCGGTTTACCACAATATTCACATTCTCTGACTGTCTCGTGATGTGTTTCATAAATTGTCTGATACATTGGTTTTCTGGAATTTTCCTTGCCAAAAAGGAATTCCATGCTTTTCTGTTTTTTATTGCTTTTTTTTCTCATTGTCATTTTGTTTTTTAATTATTACTTCTGATCCGGTAAAGTCTTCATCACAGTATAGGCATTGAAAGCTATAGCCTTCGATTTCTGACTTTATAAGTTTCCTGCCACATATCGGGCAGTGATGTTCTTTTTCCATATTCACTAAGTTTTACATAAAAGAAAAGGCCGGAGAGACATCATTCTGTATTATTCTATGATTGTCTCCCCGGCCAATGTTCCGAGTTATTAAATGGCTATTACTAATGACCCTGCCACTTTTGAGGTCTTCATGTAGGAGTCAAAGTCGATTTCAGGATGATCTCTCTTGAATGCCTGTAGATCGAAAGAAGTTCTGATTCCCGGTAGCTTTCTGGTAAGTCTCATCGTATCCGTAAACCAAGACTTGACATCCATAATTTCCATTTCTAAAAGAATCTTTGATTTGAGGTTACTGAGTCTTTCTTCAACTTCGTTTTTTGTCTGGATTAAACCTCTTATTTCAGATTCCTGATTCTTGATTTCTTCCGGTATGTTGTAGGGGTTTTCAAATTTTTCACCCCTGATGTCGCAATCCAAAAGTTCTTTGCAGATTTCAGATGGTATTCGGCTTATTGGAATTAAATCACTTATGTGGTCGAATGTACCGTCTTTCTTTGGCTTGTTCCTAATGTGTAATATGAAGAGTCTTCCTACTTTTGCTTTCTTGTTCTGAAGTTCAAATAAGTAGGCATAAATACTGAGTTGCCATCTGGCTTTTTCCAGCTTTTCAGATGTCATTGTTCCATAGGTCTTTATATCTCCAATATCGAACGTGGTATCATCTACTCTGTAAACTTTGTCAATGTTGCTTGCCCAGTTTTTGCCGTCTGTGACAGTATATTCTGAGCATTCATGAACCAACCCATGATTCTTACAGATTTCAATATAATCTGCTACTTCCTGGGTTCCGTCATTAACCCAGTTCCTGTCAAAATCTTCTATTGATACATGAACTTGAGTGCCGTATTCAGCTGCCGCCATTATCATACCTTCCGGTACACCATCAAATTCATTAGGAAACAACTGTCTTTGTAACATTCCTGTAATTCCGCTTAGCTGTTTGTCTCCAGACCAATACTCATGTAGTTCTCCATTGAAGACTACACTGCTTTCTTTAAGTTCTATTCTTTTTGTTGCCATGATTATACTGCCTGATTAAGTTGTAATTTTCGTTCTGTAAATAAAGCCTTGATTTCAGTGTTACCAGTGACCTCGTATTGATGTTGCTTGTAAAGTTCCATCAGTGATTCTTGAGATGTACATTTTTGAAGTGCGTTTCGGATTCCTGCGTATTTGTCCGTTGTTGGCTGCAGGACATTCCTGCTTTTTCTCGTTCTCTTAGGTTGTTCTGGTACTGATTCCTGCTTGGGGTTATTATCATCAGCCGTCTTTTCTGGAATATCTTCTCCGGCATATATGTAAAGTCCAAGGCCAAACATTGCCAGGTTCTTGACAAGACATCTCATTATTGTCTTGTTTATATCGAACATAGAAGCTGCTTCTACGGTCTTTTCGACATATTCTTTCTTGAATTTATCATATACTTTATATGTATAAGGTTCAAGCTTCATTGCTTTGTTGGAGGTGTTCATCACCGGAAGCCACATCTCATGAGTTATATCATCTACAGTAACCTCCGTATATACCATTATTCCTGTCCTCTCATCTGCAAAATATGGCAAATTTGTAACTGAATCCTTTATTATCCTATATGTAGCACTAGGATAGGCTCTTTTGAATTCAGACCAGGCATTAGCCCAGCTCAGATAGTTGAGATTTTCTCTTTTCTCAACCTTTTCGTTCATGTCAAGTGAATAGAGAGTTTCAAAATAGATCGCTCTTCTTTCGTCTGCTGTAGCTCCTTGTGGAACTGTTGGTTTTTGAAATTTACACATAGTATTTATTGTTTTAATTGTTAGTATTCAGTTTTGATTTATACTTGGTGTTGATGTATTCAAGGCAAAAGCTTCTCATAACCTCTGTCTTGTCGTTCTCATCGTACACATAGTAGTGGGTCTGGGGATTTCCATAATGGTCATCTCTTTTTATTGTTCCTCTAAAATCTCCTTTCTTGAAAAAATCATTGAACGGAACTAATAAACTGGAATCTGTATCATCATATTGGATATATACAACAACACTCAGTTTTCTTTTGTAAAGCCATATTCCTTCTACTTCAGAATTCCATCTGTTGCCTTTTCGCCTGATTGGATTGACATAGAATTCATAGTTTCTGCTCTTGGCTGTTTTTCGGCCTGTTTCCTTCACGATTCTTAGTATCGTTTCTTCCGACACTTTGGATAATTCAGCCTGCGTCAGATTATTTATAACTTCAACTTTTTTCACAGGTGAAGTTCTTCTAAAAAGTTCTGTATTTATGTCTGTCATTTTTCAGCTATTTTTATGGTAAAACAAAAAGAGGAGGTATAGGTTATCTCGGTTTATAATTTAGTCTTCTTAATAAACTTTGATATCCTATACCTCCTCTGGTATATTACTAAAAAGTAATTATTCAATGAACCATCTCCATTTATCATCTTCTCCAGTTATTGCTTTCGTAATACCTAGAGATATATCATAAGCATTGATAGTTCTCTCCATCATTGTATCGATGTAGTTGTTTTTATAATTAGTGAGTAACTGATAAAAATTCCATCCGGAAAGTTTTTTCCCGAATGAAGCAAAATTTTCATCCTCATTTCCGCAACTCTTTTATCCTCTCATGACAC
>UMFU01036561.1_pt1 | contig 11523 bp, 9 predicted proteins | sample 1965091 | NCBI WGS metagenome assembly UMFU01 (sample SAMEA4836054, study PRJEB28245) | human gut metagenome | biome: gut microbiome; material: fecal sample | place: Denmark | collected 2008
ATTCTTATATATCTCCTTGGCAACTGCTGTAGACAACACTCTGGCATCCGTTCTCGGATACGTCACCAGTTTCTTCTCATAAAGCTCCTGCACGATCCGGAGTGTTTCATCCGGACTGATCTTAAAGAGCTTGGAGCAGACGTTCTGAAGCTCCGCCAGGTTAAAAAGAAGGGGCGGATTCTTGTTTTCTTTTTTTCGCTCCACTTTCTCCACGGTACAGGAAAGGGGCTGGTTCACCATCAGCTGATCGATCAGCATCTGGGCATGTTCTTTTTTCTTGAAACCATTTTCTTTATAAAGATACGGGGACTGGAAATAACGGCTGCCTTCCACAGCCCTCCACTCTCCGTCAAAACTTTCGCCTGCAAGGGCAATGCTGCTTAAGACTCGGTAAAACGGTGTCTTCACAAAGACACGGATCTCCCGCTCTCTACGCACTACCATACCAAGGACACAGGTCATTACACGGCCTACCGCAATGGCCTGATATTTGGAATGGAGATAATTGGTCACACTGCTTCCGTAACGCAAGGTCAGCACCCTGGAAAAATTGATTCCCATAAGATAGTCTTCCTTTGCGCGGAGATAGGCAGACGCTGCCAGATTATCATACTCCGAGATATCTTTTGCTTCCCGGATTCCTCTTAAAATTTCTTCTTCTGTCTGGGAATCGATCCACACTCGTTTCTGGACTTTTCCCTTCACTCCTGCCATCTGGGCTACCAGACGGTAAATATATTCACCCTCACGTCCGGAGTCGGTACACACATAAATGTTCTCCACATCCGGCCGGTTCAGCAATCCTTTTACGATCTCAAACTGCTTTTTGACTCCGGGGATCACTTCATATTTAAATTCGCGCGGCAAAAAAGGCAGGGTATCAAAACTCCACCTTTTATACTTGATATCATATTTTTCGGGATAACTCATGGTAACCAGATGTCCTACACACCAGGTCACCACGGAATCTGCTGATTCCAGATATCCGTCTTTTCTCTGACCGTTGATCTTCAAAGCCTTCGCAAATTCCTGTGCCACGCTGGGCTTCTCCGCTATGTATAAAGCCTTTGCCATACTATTTATCTGCACTCATCTTTCTAAGCGGCCATGCCAGAAGCACGCCTCCGCCAACTATATTTCCCAATGTTACAATCACCATGCTCTTAAGCATAGCGCCGACAGACAATCCAGGCACCATACAGAATGCAACTGTAAAGATACCCATATTTGCAATACAGTGCTCAAATCCGCTGACAACGAAACCTGAAATACAGATCGTGATCATCAGGAATTTGCCTGACTCACTCTTCAGCTTAATGCCGCAGAGAACTGCAAGACAGACAAAGAAATTACAGAGCACCGCACGGAAAAACATCTGTCCTGCCGGAATACTGAGTTTTCCGTTTATAAATCCCGCAAAGTAATCTGCTGTACCGGACGCTCCGGCACCAACAAAGATCAGAGCCAGGATCAGGCATCCCACAAAGTTGCCGATGTAACTGATTCCCCAGACCTTGCCCACGTCTTTCCATGATACGCTCTTGTCATACGCACCAAATGCCATTACCAGATTGTTACCGGTAAACAGCTCTCCTCCTACCATTACGATCAGAAGAACCGCAATAGAGAACACCAGGGCTCCGAGGAATTTCCCCCATTCCGGGAATGTTTTGGAAAATACATTTCCTACTACATTACTATAGATCATCGCCACATCAATAAAAAATCCGGCCATGATCGCCCGCATAAAGTATTTTCCGAAATTGCTGTTCAGTAAATTAATCTTACCTTTCGCAGCGGTTGACAGTTTCTCTACATCCTCCCTGTTCATAAATAGCACCTCCACATATTTTTTAGCAAGCGTGGCACTTTGTTACTGCTTCTTTGTTCACAGTAACACGCTTTCCGGAAATCTGCTTGTTATATTGTAACACTTTACCATTTATTTCACAATAAAAATGCGAAAATTTCCAAAAATTTCTGGTTTGTTATACACAACAAACAATATCCACTTTATGCTAAAACACGATAGATGCCATCCCAGGCCAGTTCTTTTTCTTTCAGAAAAACTTCCGTTTCTTCCTCGGACTGTTCCACACATTTCCAGGCCAGCCCGCACTGGGCGCTGATCTCCGACGGGATCGGGATCAGTCTTCCCGGAAATTCTGCTTCCTTCGCCGTTTTTTCCATCTTCATGGCAGCTGTGGTCGTAGAAAACGTGACAACTGTGGTGATCACTTTTTTACGCATGTCTTTTTGTTCCTTCCACACACGCAAAAACAGGACACCGGAAAACCCGATATCCCGTTTCTGCTGATTTTTTATCTCTATGAAGAATTACCAGATTATTTTGCCTGGATATATCCTTTGGCTTTCAGAGTCTCTGCACAGAGAACAGCTCCGCCTGCAGCACCTCTTACAGTGTTGTGAGAAAGTCCGATAAACTTGTAATCGTAAACAGTATCCTCACGAAGACGTCCTACAGATACTCCCATTCCGTTCTCATAGTTTACATCCATCTGTACCTGCGGACGGTTGTCCTCCTCAAGATACTGGATGAACTGCTTCGGAGCGCTTGGAAGCTCAAGCTCCTGCGGAAGTCCCTTGAACTCTACCAGTTTCTGGATCAGCTGCTCTTTGGTCGGTTTCTTGCGGAATTTAACGAATACAGCTGCTGTATGTCCGTTGAGAACCGGAACACGTACGCACTGGCATGTGATCACCGGTGTGGTAGCCGGAACGATCACACCGTCCTCGATCTTCCCCCAGAGTCTTAACGGCTCTTTCTCGCTCTTCTCTTCCTCACCGCCGATGTACGGAATGATGTTGTGCTCCATCTCCGGCCAGTCTTTGAATGTTTTTCCTGCTCCGGAAATAGCCTGATATGTAGTAGCTACTACTTCGTATGGCTCAAACTCTTTCCATGCGGTAAGTACCGGAGCATAGCTCTGGATAGAGCAGTTCGGCTTAACAGCTACGAATCCGCGTTTTGTTCCGAGACGTTTCTTCTGGAACTCGATCACATCGAAGTGCTCCGGGTTGATTTCCGGAACTACCATCGGAACATCCGGTGTCCAGCGGTGTGCACTGTTGTTGGAAACAACCGGTGTCTCTGTCTTGGCATACTCTTCCTCGATTGCCTTGATCTCTTCTTTCGTCATATCAACTGCGGAGAATACAAAGTCAACAGTAGCTGCAACTTTCTCTACCTCGTGGATATCCATAACGACCAGTTTCTTTACTGCCTCCGGCATCGGAGTATCCATTTTCCATCTGCCGCCTACAGCCTCCTCGTAGGTCTTGCCTGCGCTTCTCGGGCTTGCTGCTACAGTAACCACCTCAAACCACGGGTGATTCTCCAGAAGAGAAATGAATCTCTGACCAACCATTCCAGTTGCACCTAAAATGCCGACTTTAAGTTTTTCACTCATAATAAAACTCTCCTCATCTTGTGTCCCTCTATGGCACACATTTGTCTTTTCTGTAAATACTATACCAATTTTTCGGAAAATGCAAGCATTATCTTAATTTTTTTCAAGATATTCCTTATTCTGAGCGATCACCTGCTCCATAACAGATGGTCCCGGTGCACCAAGAGTTACTCGTTTCTCCACACAGGTCTTCATACTGATCGCCTCGTAGATATCCTCCTCAAAAACAGGGCTGATCTCTTTGTACTCGGAAAGTGGAAGCTCATCCAGGGAGATTCCTTTATCCAGGCAGAGAAGAACCAGTCTTCCTACGATACCGTGGGCATCACGGAACGGTACGCCATGGTTTACCAGATAATCTGCGGCATCTGTTGCGTTTGTAAATCCTCTCTTTGCGCTTGCCTCCATATTTGCCTTATTGAACTGCATGGTGGAAACCATACCTGTAAACAGGGCGATACATCCCTTTACAGTATCAATGGCATCGAACGTAAGCTCTTTGTCTTCCTGCATGTCTTTGTTATATGCAAGGGGAATTCCCTTCATAGTTGTAAGGATAGATGTCAGTGCACCATAGACACGGCCTGTTTTTCCGCGGACAAGCTCTGCGATATCCGGGTTCTTTTTCTGCGGCATGATGCTGCTGCCTGTGCTGTATGCGTCATCGATCTCAACGAAACGATACTCATTGGAGTTCCACAGGATGATCTCCTCGGAAAAACGGCTCAGATGCATCATAATGGTAGAGAACGCACTTAAGAGCTCGATCACATAATCTCTGTCTGATACAGAGTCCATGCTGTTTCTGGTCGGTGCGTCAAAGCCAAGAAGCTCTGCGGTATAAGCACGGTCCAGCGGATAAGTGGTTCCTGCCAGTGCTCCGGCTCCAAGAGGACAGGTGTTCATTCTCTTACGGATATCAAAGAGTCTGTCACGGTCTCTCCTAAACATCTCAAAATATGCGCCTACATGGTGAGCCAGAGTTACCGGCTGTGCCTTCTGGAGATGGGTAAATCCCGGCATGTAGGTGTGTACATTCTCTTCCATGATCTTCTGCAGGGCAAGAAGAAGGTCTTTCAGCTCTTTGTCTGTCTCATCGATCTCGTCGCGGACATACAGTTTCATATCCAGAGCCACCTGGTCATTACGGCTTCTTCCTGTGTGGAGTTTCTTTCCGGCGTCTCCGATACGGTCGATCAGATTTGCCTCCACGAAACTGTGGATATCCTCGTACTCGGATGTGATCTCAAGTTTGCCCTCTTCCACATCTTTAAGGATTCCATCCAGCCCTTCTGTGATCTGATCTTTTTCTTCCTCTGTCAGGATTCCCTGTTTTGCAAGCATGGCAACATGTGCCTTGCTTCCGCGAATATCCTGTTTATAAAACTTCTGGTCAAAAGAAATCGATGCGTTAAAATTGTAAACCAGCTTGTCCGTTTCTTTTGTAAAACGGCCTCCCCATAACTGTGCCATAATATTCTTCCTCACTTTTCTTTTTTGCGGCAGAACTGTCTTCTCCGGGCGGACATGAGATCCGCCTCCCGGACGTCTGCACTTTTCTGTGTTAGTGTATCATATTTTTATGGAAATGCAAAGTTTTTCATACTTATACATACCATAAGTATTTTATACTGAGCATTTTTTTGATATAATAACCCCACGGATAAAATGGATAAACCGGAGGTATTTAATATGAGTATTCTTTCAGATACAGCACATGAAAATATGATAAATTCAGAAGCTGCTGTAACATATATTTTAAAAGCCCTGTTTTCAGATGTGTTTAAGTTTGACGGTACAACGGAAGTCATGATTTCCGAAAATATCAAGCGAGGATGTCCTCATATATGGAAGGATCCGAATTATCGCATAATATCAGATAAACTGTTTCACTGGTGGTTGTCTGATATGCCATATATTTATCTGGCTATGCTGGAAGATCAAAAATTTGTACCCGTATTATACGAAAATCTGAAAAAGATTGTCGAATATGACAAAAACCATTCTTTAGATGCAAGAGTATATGATGAAAACAAAAATGTTTTCTCTTCAAAATTATGCACAGGTACTGTTTTTCATGTTGATTTTACAAACTTCAATGAAACTCTGTACAAGAAATTACTTACAGATCTGGAAAGATCCATGCATGCTTTAGATGATATCCGTGACCGGGTTGATGATTTTGTAAACGGCCTCTCCCCGTCCAAACGCCACCAGATTTCCTATATTGTCTGCAATTTCATGTACCTGCTGCTTGAATTGATGCATAATGATGATATATGTAACTGGTTTGAAGCAATCAGTAACTATTATCAGGATATGGCCCATGCCCATGCTGCAGTCTATGAGGAAGCATGTGATAACCCTGATGATTTTGCATAATGCTAAATACAGGACGGGAGATATTTTTTCCCGTCCTGTTTCTTTTTACGAAACTGTATTGTTTCTTCTTAATCCCCGGAATTTTCCAGGACTCTTTTTCTGTCTCTTTCCTGTGCTTCTCTTTTTGAAAAAACACAGCCGCAGTAATTCTGCCGGTACAGATCGTGCTCGTGGGACAGCTCAATGGAGCGCTTGTAGCCATTCTTTTTCTTGAAATCCGAAGTCAGATGTGGCACTTTATAGATTTCTGCCAGCTCCTCCCCGATCTCATTGATCTTCTGTGCATTTTTCAGAGGACTGATACTTAAAGTGGTAGTGAAATAATCATATCCGCCCTCCTTCGCCAGTTTCGCTGCCTCTTCCATCCGCAGGCGATAACACTTAAAGCACCGCTCTCCTCCTTCCGGAACATCCTCCAGTCCTTTTGCCATCTCATAAAATTCCTTCGGGTCATACCGTCCCTCCACCAGAGTTACCGGATGGATAAACTCCATCTCCCCGATAAGACGCCGAATCTCAGCCACGCGGTGTGCATATTCCTCCTCCGGTGCAATATTGGGATTATAAAAAAATATGGTGATCTCAAAATACTGCGACAGATATTCCATCACATAACTGCTGCAGGGTGCACAGCAGGCGTGGAGAAAAAGTCTGGGCGTTTTTCCCTCTTTCTGAATGTTTTCGATCAGTTTATCAAGCTCTTTCTGGTAGTTTCTTTTATTCAATGTTTGTAATTCCTTTCTCTCTGACTGTTTGGCGGCAGGCACCGGCGTCTCCTTTTCTGCCATGCGCCTTCTCCTGTTTCAGACATATGATAATATTATACCATTATCTACAAAAAGGAGGCAATATCCATGAATCCCATCCTGAAAGTACGGGATGTGTGTCTTTCCTATCACACATTGTCCGGTGAGACATCTGCCCTTTCTCATATATCCTTTGACCTGATGCCCGGCGAATTTCTGTCCATTGTAGGACCCTCCGGCTGCGGCAAATCTACACTTCTCAATCTGATCGCCGGCCTTCTCGCCCCGGAATGTGGTTCCATTACTCTGGATGAAAAGCCGGTATCTGCCGGCAGTACCGCTGTAGGATACATGCTTCAGAAAGATCATCTTCTGGAGTGGCGCAGTATTTACAAAAATATTCTCCTTGGCCTTGAAATCCGTAAAGAACTCACTCCCGAAAAACTTTCTCATGCCGAAGAACTTCTCCGGATATATGGTCTTGACCGTTTCCGGGATGCCAGGCCCTCTCAGCTTTCCGGCGGTATGCGGCAACGTGCCGCCCTGATCCGGACCCTTGTGTTGAAACCGGAACTTCTGCTTCTGGACGAACCATTTTCCGCGCTGGATTATCAGACCCGCTTAAATGTCAGTGATGACATTGGAAAAATTCTCCGAAATTCCGGCAAACCTGCAATTCTGGTTACTCACGATATCTCCGAGGCCATCAGCATGGCAGACCGGGTACTGATTCTTTCTCCCCGCCCTGCCACTGTACAGAAAATTGTTGACATCCATCTGAATATCAATAACCGTACTCCGCTTTCTTCCCGAAATGCTCCGGATTTTAAAAAATATTTTAATCTCATATGGAAGGAGCTCAACGAAAATGCCTGAAATTTCCAGACATCAGAAACAATATCTTTTACAGTATAAAAAAGAAAAACGTCTGATCTTCACAGCACGAATTCTTCTCTTTGTCCTGTTTATGGGACTCTGGGAAATGTCTGCCAGATGCGGATGGATTGATTCCTTTATTTTCAGCAGCCCTTCCCTCATCGGAAAAACCTTTCTTTCCATGTGCAGGGATCAGTCTCTGTTTTCCCATATTGGAGTTACTCTGACAGAAACTCTTGTCAGTTTCTTTTTTGTTGTAATCCTGGGCGTGGGAACTGCCATTCTTCTCTGGTGTTCTCCAAAGACTTCCAGAATCCTGGAGCCTTACCTTGTGGTACTGAACAGTCTCCCGAAATCTGCCCTTGCACCTCTTCTGATTGTATGGCTGGGTGCCAATGAGCGAACCATTGTAGTTGCCGGCATGTCCGTGGCTATCTTTGGTTCTGTTATTAATCTGTACTCCGGTTTCTGCCAGGCAGATCCGGAAAAACTAAAACTGATTGAAACTCTAGGAGGCCACAAAAAAGAAAAACTGACAAAAATCATTCTGCCAGCTTCCCTTCCTCTGATCATCAGTGTTATGAAAGTAAACATTGGTCTCTGTCTGGTGGGTGTTATCATCGGCGAGTTCATCGGTGCCAGAAAAGGTCTCGGATATCTTATCATCTATGGAAGCCAGACTTTTAAACTCACCTGGGTTCTTATGTCCATTATGATCCTGTGTATTATTGCCATGGGACTGTATGCAGTGCTTAATCTTTTGGAAAAATATATACAAAAGCGATAAAATGGTAACTTACAAATTCTTAAAACAAAAAACACGCTGCCAGTTAAATACTGTCAGCGTGTTGTAATTCTGTTTTATTTTCCCATAAAATCTGTGCAGAATTCTTCCCACGGTACCGGTCTGGAATAATAAAATCCCTGAATTTCATCACAGTCCAGTTCCCGGAGAATTTTTACCTGACTGGCCGTTTCCACCCCTTCTGCAAGTACCTGCATTCCCAGACTGTGTGCCAGGGCTATGGTATGGCGGATCACTTCTTTTCCTCTCGGATTTTCTATGTAATCAATCAGGCTCTTGTCCAGTTTCAGCGTATCAAAGGGCAGCTGGTTTAAACTTGTCATGGAAGAATATCCGGATCCAAAATCATCCATATGAAGTTCAAATCCGGCATTTACCATCTTCTCTGTAAGCTCTTTAATCTGCACATTATAAAGAGCTGCTGTCTCTGTAAGTTCAATAGGCACTGCGAAAAATGGAATACCATTCTCCTCTACAATATGTACATAACGCAAAATCATATTTTCGTAGTGGATACTTGCCCTGGAAAGATTCACCGAAATAGGGATCAGCTTTTTCCCTGACCTCATAAGTGTTTTCTGAATCTCACATACTTTATTAAACACATATTCATCCAGGCGTACAATCAATCCATCCTTCTCATAAAGTGGAATAAATTCACCTGGAGATACCATAGAGCCATCTTTTTTCTTCCATCGTACAAGTGCTTCCGCACCTGCGATTTCTTCTGTTACTACATTATATTTAGGCTGGAGATAAACCACAAATTCTTCATTGCGGATAGCTTCATCAAACTCATTTTCCATCATCCTGTCACGGATATGTTTCCGCCCCATCTCCTCATCATAAAAAGCAAACGAATGCTCATAGTCATTCTGTATACTCTTCATGGCAAGAAATGCCCTGTCACAGATCAAAGTCAGCGGTAATGTCTTATCCACATTTTCATAAATACCATAATTCACAGCCAGATTTGAAATGGGAGCCCTCTCTGCAATCCTGTGAATAGCAGCTTCCACCTTTTCTTCTGCAAGGTTCAGATCTCCATATACAATAGCTACAAACTGATCTCCACCATATCTGGCTACCATTCCACTGTGAACCTGTTTTTTGTATGCATCTCCGAGATATGCCAGAACCTGATCTCCTGTTTTTTCTCCGTAGGTACCATTAATCCACTTGAAATTTTTGACATCTGCCACAACCACATGAAACTTCTGGTCATTTTTGACACGCATCAGTGTCTTTGCATGATGAAAAAATGCCTGGCGGATATAAAGTCCTGTCAGCTCATCGTATTCCAGTGCAGACAGAACAATCGCAGATTCCCGAAGCTTGATTACACTATTGATCTTTCCCTTCACAATCCGGACATTGTAAGGCTTCCGGATAAAATCGACTGCCCCCAGTTCCAGACAGCGAACCTCATCTTCCGGACGGTTGCTTCCTGTTATTACAATTACCGGAACAGAGGAAAGCATCATATCATCCCGGATTCTGTCCAGAAACTGAAATCCGTCGCAGATTGGCATACTTACATCCAGAAGCACTGCGGAAATATCACGGTAATTCTCTCCCAGCAGCTTCAGTCCCTCTTCTCCGTTAACTGCGGTCATAACTTCATAACTGTCTTCCAGAAGCTCTGCCAGAAGTTTCCGATTCAGCTCATTATCTTCTATTATAAGAAGCTTTCTTCTGGAGGACGGTCCGCCTGGTTCCAGAATGGATTCCATTTCACTGTGCTGAACATCCATATCTTCATTGGCAAAAGCCAGAACAATCGCTTCAAAATCATCTGCCTTCCCAATTCTTGCACATTTTACATAGTAATAATGTGTAATTCCGTCCCTTCTCACCCTATAGTGGATCATAAACTGGGAAACCTTTTTCAGACGCTGACAGATTTTGTCAAAATCCAGCATCTGCCTCATTCTGGTCTTATCCTCAGACGCAACATTATCTTCTATGTAAATGTCCACTACTTTTTCGTAAGGTTCCTCACGGATCAGGCTTTCACTTACTCCACCAAGTACAGGATTATGAAAACGGAATACCTGTATTTCATGTGTGGCACAGTTTACAGAATAAATATTGCTGTAGTCCTTGCCCAGCACATTGATGATTCCCAGCAGCAGAGGATTCTCTCCATTATTGGTAATTCCTCTGTATGTTTCTTCTGTTGCTTCTGCCGCCGAAAATATCATCGCATGTCCCAGTTCTCCGGACTCCAGCTGAATTTCCACTGCATCAATGGATCTCAGAACCTTTTGCTTCGTTTCCAGATAGTTCTTCGGACCTTCAATACCGTTAACAACCGGGCATTCCGCACATGGATTCTCTTCATGCATCAGACATCGATAACACTTTTCTCCCTTTTTCAGCTCCGGGTATATAATTTCTGCCGCATGGTTATAGCTGACTATATTATAATCTGCATCTATTACATACATTCCCGACGCATTCTTGCCCACTTTTTTACACCTCCAGGACCCTTGTACTTTTCTGCTTCCGGTTCTCTCCTGTCCATACTGACAAAAAAATGTTTCTGGGAAATTGACAGAGACTTCTGTCGTGACACCTCACAGATAGATCAAAATGGTCGCCAAAATTTCATAGTTATGCAATAATAATATACTCTTTTTACAACAATAGCAAACATTTTTTCATATAGTTCTCCGTTTTTCCCATATTTTTCATATGATTCCAGCAGATTTTCGCAATCTGCTTCGCTGTCTGCTCAGCTTATATAGATGTAACCAGCAATCCTGCATTTAAAAGTGTTACAATTCCCGCAATCGTCCATAAGGTTACCTTTAATCTGGTACTGTTGGCATATTTTCCCATAACTCTGGTGGACGATGTAAGATATATCTGTGTAAAAACAGTGATGGGCAGCTGCATTCCCAGGAGCATCTGCGAATAGATCAGTCCATCAAAAGGTGAACGGACCAGAAGAATCAGCAGCGCAGCGGGAACCATTGTTATCAGTACACCCTGTCTGGTTTCTTTTGTACTGATATCATATGGTTTATTAAAAATTCCCGAAAAAATAGTCCCGCCTGCCATTCCGGCTGTAATACTGGAAGAAAGACCTGCCAGAAGAAGTGCCAGGGCAAAAATCACAGAGGCTCCTTTGCCCAGAAGCGGAGTCAGCATATTTCCCGCCACAGACAGATCATTAACTGCGCCTTCCCCTTTTCTGTAAAAAGTCGCCGCTGCCATCAGAATCATTGCACTGTTGATCGCCCAGCCAATAATCATGGAAAAAAGCGTATCCTTAAAC
>UMFU01023771.1_pt1 | contig 11498 bp, 15 predicted proteins | sample 1965091 | NCBI WGS metagenome assembly UMFU01 (sample SAMEA4836054, study PRJEB28245) | human gut metagenome | biome: gut microbiome; material: fecal sample | place: Denmark | collected 2008
CCGGTTCGCCGTCCAGCGTATCCAGCCCGGCCACATATTCTCCGCACCGGGGCAGTGGCTGCTGCCAGTCGATAGTTTTGCAGACCCTTGCAAGCGTAAGGTGGTTGCAGGTCACCGTCTGCCGGAATTCCAGTTTCATGATGCTCTCCCCTTTTGCGCCGGAGATTCACAGCTGTTCCCGGCGCGATACTATGATATAACATTTTGTTTTATATGTCAATATAACATTTCGTTATGCCTATACTTTACCTTAAATAAAGCCTTTGAGGTAAATACCATGTATCAACGTATCCGGGATCTGCGGGAGGATCGTGATCTGCTGCAAAAGGATGTTGCGGCGTATCTGAAATGCACACAGGTCTGCTACTCCAATTACGAGACCGGCAAGCGGGATATCCCCACCGAGGTGCTGATCCAGCTTGCCGGTCTCTACCATACCAGTACCGATTATATTCTTGGCCTTACGGACGATAGCGCCCCGCCCATCCCCCGCAAAGCGTAAAACTGCCCCCAAAGTAGCTCGCATCAAATCGCGCTACTTTGGGGGCAGTCTGTTTGATATAAAAATATTTCACTATGGCCCCGCATGGAAAGGTTCTTGTAAACGCGTCCATACGGCATCGTCTATGCAAGAATGATTTCTCTCACCTCTCCAAAGCTTCCAGAAAGCAGAGCAAAAAGAAAGTCCGACAATCATTCGAATCAACGAACAATTCTGAGATTTTCAATGTCTCCAGCGGGGGCAACCCCATACTCTGTCTTCAGAAAAGGATTTTAAGTCCCTCGTGTCTGCCAGCCTTCGGCAAATTCGATTTTCGTTCGTTGTATCGTTTGATTTCTCATTGCGAGAGAGATTTTTCCTTCGCGAGCGAGAGGGATTCGCACTTTTTTGATAAGATGATAGTATCACATTTTTCGTTCCATGTCAATCATGTAAAATTGTTTCATCTTGTCGTGCTTGATCTTCGGAGCGTCCGGGACCCAGGGCTGCCGCCCTGCCCAGATGCGCTCCTCAGGGTGGGGGTGATGAGGGGTTGGATGATGGGTTGATGGGTGTATTGATGGACGGAATTGAGTGATAGGTTATTGCTGATTTTTGAAGAGTACTTTTGAAGTGATTGGGGTTGTTTTTGATGTGCTGACTGACTTTGATATCTCCTTATCTGTACCGCTCGGTTACTCAGTCCCTGCTCTCCCCTGCTACCTCTTTTGCTGAAATTTCACCGGAAGTGATTTTGAGGGATGCAGTGAGAAACGAGTACATTTGTTCGATACGAAACAATCGTTCTATTAGAAAACCGCATGGATGGGTTTTTGTGGGCACACCCATACGGTTTGAGGGTTTGAAAAGATTACTTTAGTTCAGTGTAAGATTCAGACCGTTCTACTTTTTTGTTAGTAGCCAAATACTCTATGAAGTATATCAACCGATTCCATCAATTGGTTAGATTCATTATACTCTGAATAATTCGCCCTTTCCGCAACTGTCTTCATCTCCCGGTATACTCTTCTCTGTTCATTTCTCATATCTTGTGCCTGAGCATATTTCAGTCTTGAAAATAGTAAGCCAAAGTATGCCTCCTGAAATTCGATTTTCTTTGGATACTGTTCAGACCATTGCTTTGCCTTATTAATAATTTTATCAGGAACTCGCTTATATTCCGCCGACGGTGAATATATGGCTTCACTCGCAATAATAAACGCCGCCCGAATATGCATGGATTCCGGAAATTTCTGCAAATACTTTTTTATCGTTTCATATTCATCTGGTGTTATTTTTCTATGTCCCCCACTATTATATAAATTAGCAAGGCAGAGCGCTGCGACTTCTGCCGCTTCACATCGTCCATTTTCTTCATACACTTGAGCCATAAAGCGTTCCAGCTCAAACAGCTTATCCTCCTTTTTTCGTTGGACAAGGGTACGAAAGTATTCTTCTACCGCATCCAGTACATTTTTATATACATCCTCATCGTAGTTGCACTGCTTCAAAATTTCTACGATAGCATTCCATTCCTCTTGAATCTCTGCGTTAACGTTTTTATAGAGTCGCAAGTGCATCAGCCGTCCATAGTTTTGACAGCAAATTACCGCAATCCGTTTGTTATCTGCAAGTAGCTGGGTCAATTCACCGCACTTTTTCAGGAAAGCACCATACTCATCAACTGCTTCCGCATTATGAAGACCAACGCAATACGCCTCTATAGCATCTACCGCCTCATCACGGATTGTTACCTTTTCTGATATTTCTTTTAAAAATCGAATATATTTCAGACCGCTATTGTAAAGACGCCTTATATCTCCCCGATCAGTCAAGACGATTGCTATTCTTCGCCATAGTTCCAACTCATACCTCTGGAAAATCGGCTCACGTTCTAAAAGCACATCTTCTACCGCAGCAATATCTTTTATAGCTGAAATCCTCGACATCAAGCCTAAATAGTATTCAGAATCATTCAACTCCTCGTCTGGCGGCGTGATCGCTATTTTTTGGAACACATCACTCTCCGGCCAGTCATCCAGTGCCAGCGAGATGAATTTTGCAAAGCCCATCACAGAATTTGATTTGACCAATTTTGCAAATCGTTCAGCATCTCTCACATTCACGACATAGTCAACGATATACTCATTAATCACGTCCGGAAAGCACGGTTCCATGAGCCACGCATGATCTGGGAGCATCTTCTCTTTCTGGGTTCTCTGGTTCTGAAGCTGTATCAGTTTCTGTTTTTCCTCTTCTGTGGCCACGCCACCTCTTACACGCATATTGAGGTAAACCTCTTGCGGATCAGCGCTTAGTTTAACATATGGTGCCAACAATGAAAACTTCTCGTCTTGATCAAGGCTCTTTGAAGAACCTCCACTCTCCGCTTTTTGCGGCTCTTTGTCCATCTGCTGATAAAGCAACTCGAATAGCGTTGGTTGTGCCGGATCATCCTCTTGTTCGCTGACAGACACAAACAAATCCTCAAAGAGATTATCTGCTCCCGGTCTTCCACTCCTTGCATCAAAAAAAGAGATCAACCTATTACAATCTTCCGCCAAATAGTTTGTACCTTGTACATCCGTAATGTTAAAAATTCCTACAATGCAAGCAACCGAAAGCACCCGAAGATACGAATCCACCAAAATATCATCGCCCAAAATTAGCTTCCAGCGTTTTTTCTCTTTATTCAAATATTCACTTAGTAATTCTTCCGTAGAGGTAAGGTTTGTGCGCCCTTCTTTACTAAGCCACACTTCAATGAACACGCTAAGGAATAGCGGACGCAAGCAAGGAGCACTCATCGAATTTCGAAACTTACTTTGTATTATTTTTGCCTTATTTGCCTTATCAGCCTTGCATTCATCAATAAAGGCACTTGTACCAAGAAGCGGTAGATAGGCTTCCAAATAGTTTTCAATATATGACGCCTCGTCTTTTTCATCGAGTGGTCCAATTGTCAAAACGGGCTTCGAATAAGTACCCGCTTCAAATTCCAACCTGGCCTCATTGGGCATTTTCCGTTTTAATTCAATCAGCCAATCATATTCTGATGCTCTCTGATGCCGTTCCAGCAATACAATTCTAAGCTTGTATGGCGAATCCGAAAACGCTTCAATAAATGCCGCAATTGTATCTGCACATTGCTGTTCTTGCCCTAAGACATAGTCAAACGCCACAACAGTATCTGCAAACGGAACGAACAGATGCGCTTTTTCCGGTTTTTTATACGCAAAAAAGCCAAACCAGCTTGAAGGCATAGTTTTCATCCATTCCAAAATCAGGCGGCTTTTTCCTATTCCACCTTCACCTAAAATAGTCCGCCACAAGAATTTTTCCTTATCTTGTAAAAAAGAACTTAGGTCATTCAGTTCCACAGTTCTACCCACGAAGGGGTTAAAGCTATTAGAAAAGTGCATTCTACCAAAAGCAGATATTGCCGTTCTGCGCTCCAAATAAGGATTCACTGCTATGACTGATTGCAATCCTGCTCTTTTCTGAAGCCGAGTCATTGCAATCTCTGATAGAAAAAGTGGGAGATCCTCATAATCATCCCCATAAAATACTGGAATAGCATTCATCGGCAAATTGGGTATGGTGTCTCCACTCTTCATCAGATAAAAATAAGGTATATCAGAGGTTCCAAGTTTCTCATACGCAAATGACATAAAGCCAGACAGGTTCGGATCTTCCATCGTGCCACCACAGCCAACAATTATGATAGGATTTGTTCCTATCAGATTTTGAATAAACTGTGCCCCACTGTTGCGCAAAATCGTTTGGTATTGTATATAGTCCGCAATAATATTATCAATACCATCTCGTTCATCATACATTCCATGAAGGTGAATCACTTTATTTTCCGCTGTGCTACGAATAATCGAAAGAATTTCCGCCGGGCATTCATAGGAAACGCCTTTAGCATTTAATGTTTCTTCTATCTGCGTATCGTAATTTGTTGTTGCAATCAGATCTCCTGCACGCCAGACTTTGCAAAGCGCCTCTTTGAACTCCGTATTGACATGATGCAGTGCGCCAATTGTTTGATTCATAAAAGTCTGGTATGCCCCAGAGCTCTTAAGCTTGCCCAGCAAAAAAGTAGCCGCATCGATCAGTTCCTCCGCAGTCCATGAACCAATTTTCAGATTCAGCTCATTCTGCTCTGGTATTGTCAGATATTTTCTTCCCTCAGCAATCCAATTCGTCCAACTCAATCTATGAGAGCCGAGCGACATAGATGCACCTGCACCACACAAATACCGGCAATTTTACTTCCATTTCCCAAACGCGTAAACAATTGAAAATACATTGGATAATCTGCGCCGTTATTGTACCGGAATGCGGCCACTAATGTGGGTGGAAGAAGCGTTATTAGTAAAATAGAGATTTTTCTTCCTCGATATCGAATCCTTTCTTGTATATCAGCTAAAAATACCGTTAGAATAATCATCGGAATATATATGGTCATTCGTATATCCTCACGCGATTTTCTTTTTAGATTTATATTTTATGTAAATAAACCGATAAGCAGAAAAATTGAAACAGAACAGTGCGATTTCAGCCTTTCGAACTGCTGGCAAATACTTACAAGTAACCACATCTAAAAAAGCGTTTCTAGCATGTTTCTGAACTTGCCCAATCGTTTCCTTGTCATTGTATTTCGAGCAAATCATCATGTTGACAAAAACCAATTCCCATACCGTTCTCGCAACTTTCATTGTACTTGTCGTTTCAGGATATGCTTCTGTAATCACTTGATATTGTTCCCCAATCCCAAACAGCAAATCATATGTTCTTTTTGAAAAAGAACTATGGCCAATAGAACCGCTCCGTTTAAAATAATAGTAATATACCTCTGGGTCAAAAACAATCTTATTCGCCAACATTAAAAGTTTATATGTCGTGTACTGATCCTCAAACAATTTTCCCTCAGGGCACCTAATTTTCTGCCACAGGCTCTTTTTCCACATCTTGCTTGCAACACACGGAGTCAAATACCCATTAAACAAAAAAACTTCCAGCGCTTCCTTCTTCGAGTAAGTTGTTACCTCTTTTACTCTTGAATCAACTGCACAATCACCATTTTCAAATGAAATACAAAATGCTGGAACCGCTACATCTGCTCCGCTTTCCGAAATATCATCGTAAAGCTTTTCGATATAATTAGCATCAATCCAATCATCACTGTCAATAAATACTATCAGTTCTCCCTTTGCAATCTCCAGCCCAGCATTTCTAGCCGACGACAGTCCTCCATTTTTCTTATGAATCACGAGAACCCGGCCATCTTCTTGTGCATAGTTATCACATATTGCACCGCAGTTATCCGGCGAGCCATCATCAACCAGTATAATTTCGAGATGACGATATGTTTGCGCCAAAATACTGTCTATGCATTTTTGGAGATATTTTTCAACATTATATATAGGCACAACAACTGAAATCAATTCTTCCATAATCTTTTTACCCAACCTTAATTAATAGCACCCGAATAGAATTATAATCCTTGTTATCACATCAGATGCTATTATTCCACAATTTATGTCTTTGTAAAACAAAAAAGCAATTCTATTTCTTATACTACTTTTATAGTTTTTCACTTTTTCCAAAAAGCTTTTGCTGGACACAGACATATTTGAATTATAGCAATTTAACAGTTCGCATGCGGTATCCAATCTGTTATTTTTATATTTTTCAAAATATCTAAATTCATATTTCAGCCGACTTTTCAACTTTCCGCCATCGATTGATGTATTCGTATTATATCTTCTGAATAAAATATGTGGTTTTTTGTCAAAAAAGACATTTCCCCCACATGCAAGGCAAGCCAACAGCACCCAACTATCATGGGACGCATGCATTTCTATTTGTGATGAATTCTTTACCAGATTTCGTAATGTGTTATTAAATACAAACGTGCATCCGGCAAGTCTCCCTCTCGTTAACATCGAAGGAAGGTTAATGCGCAATCCATGATAGCTCTGCACATGTAATGGATTTAAGTTTTCATCCACTCTTTGAAGTGCCGAACAATACAGCAACGGTGTTGACTGACTTTCTTCTTCGAGTATCTCGATTGCGGTTGAAAGCTTATCTTTTTCCCACACATCATCTTGATCCGAAAAAGCGTAGTAATCTGCTTCATCGCATTCATCTAACGCGGTTAAAAAGCTTTTCGCAAAACCCAGATTATTTCCCTTTTCTATTTTTACATTTTTATGCTCTTGATACGAAGCCAATATATCTGTAGTTCTATCTGAAGATCCGTCATCTCGTATATAAAGGCGAACATCCACCCCTTCCTGTGACAGAATACTATCTATTTGTTCTTTCAGGTACTTTTCTCCATTATAGGTTGACATTACAACCTGCACACTCTTTGTATTCATTTATTCTCCTATTAATGACAAGTAAATTTTCATCAATCTATTAGCAGTTTCCTGCATATCGTATCCATTCTCCGCAACTTCTCTATTTCGAATATAACGAGTTTCTTCCGGAACTTTCGTCAGATCAATCATATTCGCAATTGCATTTTCATTCTCTGAAACATCAAACCATGTGACTGCATCTGTCACTTCCACTTCCTTGGGTAGCTCTCTTGACAGATAACACTCCAGCCCTGATGCCTGCGCTTCGATAGCTACAATTCCAAGTCCTTCCCAAGTCGATGGAAAAACAAAAGCGTCCATTGCGCATAGATATTTATTTACATCCGTGCGCACTCCACAGAAAATAACGCTGTCACATAAATTAAGTTTTTCAACCTTGCTCTTAATGGTATCCTGTAACTCTCCGCCACCGAGCAACAACAAATATGCATCTGATTTTCGTTCTTTTATAGCTGCAAAAATATCAATTAACTTCGAATGATTTTTCTGATTGGTAAATCTTCCTACATGTCCAATAACAAAAGCATTCATAGGAATTCCATACATTGCTCGAATTTCTTCTCCGTATTCGGTACAAAACCGAAATCCTTTTGTATCAATTCCATTCTTGATTATTTCAAAAGCTCCATTCCCGTACATCCATTTTCCTGCATTGTCCGAACATGCCAAACGATAGTCAGCATTATCATATAGGTATTTTCTATTAAACTTGTGTAGCTTTTCAAGTTTACCTCCCACGCTTGGGAATGTATTATGGGAGTGCACAACGACCTTTATGTTAGGAAATCTCTGTAACACCTTCAAAATCAAAATATCTATCGCCGAATTTTTATGAATATGAACTATATCATAATTTCCTTCTCGCAGTATTTTGTCAATTGCAAAATAATAACCCAAAAAGTTTATATGTTTGGGGACCTTATAAACTGTGGAGCCCATTTTTTTGAACTTATCTCCGTATGCTGGCGTATCCGATATAGTGAGGAAATCAAACTCTACCTTTTCCTTATCAATAAACCGGTAAACATTATATAAGAAACTTTCAATCCCCCCTAATTCTCCATTCAATTCAGAATGTAGCACTCTAATTCTTTTCATAGTTTTACTTTCACCCATTCGATTGTTCGATTATTCGATTAATTCCAACCACCGTTTTTCCATCAGGAACGGATTTTGTAACGATTGCACCTGCTCCAATAACGACATTGTTTCCGACAGTTATATTGCCTATGATTTTTGCGCCTGCTCCAATAAACACATTGTTTCCAATCACTGGAGCTTTATTGTTTTTCAATTCATCAACACCGATTGTGACTTGGTGCATTATTGTACATTGCTCACCAATTGACGCTTTGCCCGACAAAACAATTCCTAGAAGATGGGGTATTCTTACCCCCCCCCGATATTAGTTTCCAAAGGAATGTGATTATATTTGTTGTATGTTAATTTCATGATTATTCTGAATGGAATGCTGCATATTCTATCAAATATCGTATTACCGTTAATGAAACTGTTGCCGAATCGAAAGATACAAAAAATAAGTGATTTTTTATGTCTTTGTTTCGATCCAAATCCTTATCAATTATCAGTTTTATATCTTTTGTCCGCACTGTTCTTTTACTCCTCTTCCAACAAGGCATTAATTATATGGTTTCCACTTTCCACATATTTTCAAACAATATCCCGTGTTCCTCTGATACTCTCTGAGCATCGAATCTATTATGTACGTCTTCTACTCCCTTCGATACCAATTTATCTTTCAAACTCCTATCCCGATAAATCTGTAATACAGCTTCACTTGCCCCAGTAGCATCATCTACTTCGACGAGCAACCCATTTTCTCCATTTCGGATGATATTAGGGATGGCATCAACACGGCTTGCTACAATTGGCTTGCCTGCCATCATGTATTCCGGTAAAGCCAATCCAAATCCTTCCCAACGACTTAATAGACAGGCAACATCAAAGAGTTCTACATAGCTCATCGGATCATCAACCCAACCTGTAATGTGTAAACTGTCCGCGAACTTGTTTTCTTCAGCGTATTTTCTGATTTCTGCTTCTTGGTTTCCGCTTCCGACTATAACGAAATGTGCATTAGGGATTTCATCCTTGACCAACTTCGCCATTTTTACAAACACATCTGGTGCTTTCTGGGGGCTAATACGTCCAACCATACCAACGACATATGCATCTTCAGGTATGCCCAAGCTGCTCCGTTTAACTGTTCCGTGTTCTCCGCTTTCATATGCTTCGATGTCCACCCCGTTAAAAATGACTTGTAGCTTATCTTCTCTACAAATTTTCTTCTCTAAAGCTGACTGCTTTTCCGCATCTGAAATGCAGATGATCTTCTCACAAAATGGAGCTGCCATTTTCTCGATGGCTGTGTACATTGCTCTTTTTTTGTCAGAGCACCGCATATTGAATGCCCAGCCATGTGGGTTATATACACAGTGATTTTTCAATCCGATATCCGCCACACGAGCAATCGCACCGGCCTTACTGGAATGAGCGTAAACAATATCGGGATTATATTTTTTTATCAACCTCCGAACTTCTTTAATCGAGTTCAGATCACTCACCCCGATTGCCCTGTTCATTTCAATTTGTTCAAAAGAGTCCACTAAGCCATCATAATCTTCCCTATTAAAATCTTGGGAACAGACCAAGATATTTTCAAATTTTTCTTTATCCAAATACTTGAGAAGCATTCGGATGTAGCGATCCACGCCGCCAGCAGCTTGCGCCACATGCAGTATTTTGATTTTTTTCTTCCTCATCCCTCAAATACTCCTTATCTTTTTCCGCAACTCGATATATAGACTTAGCGCCTACTAAGTAAACGTGTTGTACAACTTTCTTTGATTCCACTCCTCTATCCCATCCTAAATCTTTTTTGCGCAAACAAGCCCACGGCGGATTGCCCAATGGCAATCCACCGTAGGCTTGAACTCTCCTTCAATCTTTATTTGCTGCTCCTTTTTGTGGGTCAAAACAGAGCTTCCAAAAGCCACCTACATATAACCCTCAGGATTTCCCGCTTCTTGCAGTTGTTTAACAAATAAAACTTTTGAAGGACAACTCAAGCCGTCAAAACCCTTTAGTTATCGTAGTTTTTCTTGGTTGACCCTATGCGGTTGTCAAGTAAGGAACAAAAATTTTTGCAAAAAAATAAGCCCTACAAGGCTTTCAATCGGTTCTGAACCGATCTGAGCCTTGTAGGGCTTACCTACACTCTATATGTTCTTTTCTTGATTATGATTATGTCCCATGGGCATCCATTCTGTTACGCGGCGGATTAACTCTTCTAAATTTAACCGCCCGCTCAGGTGTGGTTTCAGGGCAATCCGCATCAAACGTGATTGGCATTTTCTTTGCCGCTTCCAGTTCTGCGAGTTCTTCTTTTGTAAATGCAAGTTCCTGTTTCAGTTCCATAGACATTTCACTCGTTTTTACCATAATAAAGCCCCCTTTCAAATTCGGTAGCCATTCGTGCCGAAATCAATCTTGTCACATCTGTTTTTGCACCGCTTTCTTCAATTCTTACTCGTTCAGTATCCGTAGTTGCATTCACCAGCCATAAACATCCACATAATCCCTGATATAAAGGCTGTCAACCACTTTCTCAAATGATGGAACTTCCTGTACCTCATCCAAAAAGATGTATGTCATCTTATCAGCACACAAACGTTCTTTGAGGTAGTTGTACAGCTTCATATAATCTTTTAATAGTTCGTAATATTATCCTTGATAATAGAATTACCGACATACTCTGCTGAAAACTGCCTGATGATGGATTGGATTTCATCAAATTTCTTATTTGGGCTTACAAAGAGGCTACCTTCCAAAACATTGTTCATCACTTATCCTCCCATGGCTGCTCCATCCTTTTGCCATTCTCGCACACCCTAGTATGGAACAGAATCATATCGGACAGTTCATCCGCAAGCCGGATTCCCTTTCTTGCTTCCTCAGTTTTAACACGCCCCATAAACGCATGGATTACATTTGTGTCCATCGGCTTTTCAGGCATTTTCATCAGAGAATTCATTGACACATGGAGATATTCGGAAATTTTATGAAGTTCTACCGCATTGATTGCTCTTGCTCCATTCATGATTTTGCTCATTGTCTGCTTAGAGACTCCAATTTCTTCTGCCAGATCAACTTGCTTTTTGTTTTCTTTATTCAGTTCAGCTTGAATGTTGTTTGCAATTATCATATTTAAATCCAGCATATAATCGCCTCCTATTATCCACATATTGATAATCAATCATTGGTTGTTCCTTAAATTCTCCCGATATTTCACGATTAGAAATTCCTAATTTTTTCCCAAACGACTCCATTCTTGATTTATTTTCACGATTATAATAGTAAACGTTTTTATGAAAATATAAAGAATATAATAAACCATGATAAGAAGCCGTAAATACTGTATTTGCATGTAAACAATTTAACATAGATTTGTCCATATTGGAATTTCTCACATTATGCCATCCATTAAATCGATAGCTTTTTCCTACTTCTAAATCCTTTGCCTCTCGTTGTCTTCAGCTCTTCTTCAAGATAATAGTCACCATGATAGAATTTAGAAACATCCATATCAAGAGCTTCAATTA
>UMFU01048965.1_pt1 | contig 11412 bp, 5 predicted proteins | sample 1965091 | NCBI WGS metagenome assembly UMFU01 (sample SAMEA4836054, study PRJEB28245) | human gut metagenome | biome: gut microbiome; material: fecal sample | place: Denmark | collected 2008
GTGTGGGTGATGGTCACGAGCCAAGAGGCCATCGACGAAGTCGCGCTTATTGTTGGCGATGATTTCTCGAAGATTCAAGGCCGCTTTAACACGCGCCTTTCGCTTTCGAGCTCGAGCGTCGATGAGGTCATTAAGCGCCGCGTGCTCGAGAAAACCGAGCCGGTCGAGCTCGCCCTTGCTCAGGAATACGCACAGCAAAGCGCCGTGCTGAAGAACCTGTTCACATTTGAAGAATCGCGTGGCGATTTGGTTGGCTATGCCTCGCAGGTCGATTTCACAGAAAGCTACCCGTTTGTGAACTATCAGTTCAAGGTGCTGCCTGACGTGATGACCGAAATACGCAAGCATGGAGTGAAGGCTGCGCATATGTCAACCGGCGAACGCAGCATGCTTTCGGCGTTCCAGGAATCGGCGCAGGCGGTGCAAGGCGAAGACACCACCACGCTTGTGCCGTTCTGGCGTTTCTTCGACACCATTTCGAAAGACCTTGACCACGGCATTATTCAGGTGATCGTTCGCGCGGGTGAAGCCGCCGAAGCTGGGCGCGGCCTTATGCCCGAAGACGTGCGCCTGCTCAAGCTGCTTTACCTTATTCGATACATCAACTACATCAAGGCCACGGTGAACAACCTCACCATTTTGATGACCGACGATATGGGCGTCGACAAGGTCGCCCTGCGCGAACAGGTGAAGGCGTCGCTCGACCGTCTGGTTCGCGAGAACTATGTGGCGCGCCAGGGCGATGCGTACAACTTCCTCACCGACGAAGAGCAAGAAATTGCTCGCGAAATCGCCGAAACCCAGGTCGATTCGGCCGAGGTGATAGAAGCTATAAAAAAGGCGTTGTTCGCGGGCATCTATACGCAAACCGCGCTGAACTGCGGCTCAAACAATTTCCCCATCGACCGTTGCGTGGACGATTCCATGTACGGCAATGCTCAAAACGGCATGAAGCTCAACGTGCTCACGCTGGCGAACGATCTTTCGCAGGCCAGCGAAAACGAGCTGGTTGCGCGCTCGAGCGGCCAAGCCATTGTGGTGCTCGACAACGACAACGACAAAGGCTATTACGACGTGTTGTTGGACGTGGCCAAGGTGCGTAAATACACTCGCTCGAAAATCATCGCGCAACTGCCGCTTTCTACGCAAGACATCATAAAAGGCAAACAGAACCAAGCGCGCTTCGACGAGAAGGAAGCCACCAGACTTTTGGAAGACGCCGTGGCAAATGCGACGTGCTATGTCAACGGAAGCGTGGCGACCACGCGCGCGACGAACGCGAAGGCCGTTTTCGACGAAGTGCTCGGCAAGCTTGCCGAATCGGTGTACAGCAAGGCGGCATATATCACCGCTCCCGTTGAAAGTGACGGTGACATCGTGCGTATTCTGCGCGGCCAGGCTGAACAAGGCATTGAAGGCATGGGCGGCGCCAACGAACAGGCGTGCAAAGAAATAGCCGACCATTTGGTGGTGCAAGATCGCATTCATCAGGCGTCCACCATGGAAGACGTGCAACGTAAGTTCCAGGGCGCCCCGTATGGCTGGCGAGAAATCGACGTGGCCGCAACGGTGGCGCGTCTGGTGGCCTCGCAAGATGCCACGGTGGTCTACGCGGGACAAATTGTTGCCGCCGACGACCGTCGCATGCTTGATTGTTTGCGCAACCGCCGCGAAGTCGCGAAGGCTCAAATCAAGCGTCGCGAAAAACTGAACGAACGGCTTCTGAAAGATTGCCGCGACATTCTGTCGGAGTTCACGGGTGCGCGTGATATTCCCGCCGACGAAGACGGCCTGGTGCGCCGCGTGAAAAGCGAGCTGGCGGAAGCCATCGGGCAATGCCAGCAGCTTTTGCGCACGCACTATTCGGGCATACCGGCATACCCGTACCCCTATAAGCAAGCGGTGGAAGATGGCGTGCATGTGCTGATGCAGGTGCAACAGCAGCAAAACGACCCTGAAGCGTTGCTGCGTGCGTTCCAGAAAGCCGAAGATGATCTTTTGAATTTCGCCGAGGCGAAGGGAGACGTTGACGCGTTCTTCCCCAATCAGCAGCGTCTGTTCGACGAATCGGCCAAACTGTTGGCGAGCATCGCTGAAGAGGGCGACAGCATGGAAGGCGATGCCGAAGTCCAAAATGCCATTGCTCAGGTGAAGGCCATTCTTCAATCGCCCAAGCCGGCGATTCCTCAGCTCAATAATTTGAACAATCGCATTCGCGATGCGCACGACAAGGTGGTGGCTGCGCATCGGGCGGAATTCCTGGATGCGCTTGATCGCGAAATTCATGGTTTGGAGCACTATGCGGCCGATCAGGCTGAGCAGCCCGAAGCGGCCAAGGCGGCTTTCCTGAAGGCGCAGGTGGCGCTCGAGGATTTGAAAACGCAGGCTCATGCCAAAAATACGGCTCAGGCGATTGACGCCCTATGTTTCCGGCTCGAACAGAAGGCGCGCGAAGCCAAGCGTGCAATCGATGCCGCAGTGGAGGAAGCGAAAGCGAAGGCTGCGCGTGAGATATCGGTTCCTCATGAAACCGCAAGCGGTGAAATCGTGAACAATGTCTATCAGAAGTCTCAGGTATCACCTGTGCCAAAGCCTCGCGTTAAAGAAATTAAGCGCGGTGACGTGCTTCCGCGTAAAACCTTGAGATCGCGTGCCGATGTTGACGCATGCGTTGAGGCGGTGCGTGCGAAATTGCTAGAAATCCTGGATGACAACGATGCCATTAGCTTGAACTAAACGGGGGCACTATGAACGATTCTGCCATCAAAACATTTTGCGTACAGGCTCGTGAAAAGCTCGAGCAAGGCGTCGAACTGCGCATGCAAAAATACGGCATCGCCGCCGAGAGCGTGCCTAATGCTGCCGCCGATGCTGTGGGCGCGCTGCCGCTTTCGCCCATCGAGCGCGAACAACGCGCCGAATTGCTGCAGCTGCAAGCCAAGCTGGGCGAGGGCGATGCGGCCCATGGCAACGCCCGCTTGAAGGAGCGCGCGGCGTATACCTGGTTCAACCGCATGGTGGCCATTCGGTTCATGGAACTGCGCGATTTTCTGCCTAGCCGCGTGCGCGTGTTCAGCAGGCCCGATGGAAGCTTCGGGTCGCAGGCCGTTGATGAGGCGCTCGATCTGGAAATCGAGGGGCTCAATGCTGCGCGCGTGCTGCAGCTGAAGCAGGCGAGCGACGACGAGACGTTGTTCCGTTATTTGTTTTTGGCGCAATGCCAAGAACTCGCGAGCTGTATTCCCAATGTATTCGAGCCGGTGGATTCGGCCTTAGAGCTGCTTTTGCCCGACAGGCTTATGGCGCGCGACGGCGTGGCGCAAGCCATGGTTGAGGACATTCCGGAAGAGGACTGGCTCACCCACGTGGAAATTTTGGGTTGGATGTACCAGTACTACAATGCTGAGCGCAAGATTGAGGTTGATGCCGCGGTTAAGAAAGGCAAGAAAGTTCTCAAAGACGATCTTGCCCCTAAGACGCAGCTGTTCACGCCTGAATGGATTGTGCGCTACATGGTGGAAAATTCGCTTGGGCGCCTGTGGATGCTGAATAACCCGCAAAGTGGCCTGCGCGAGCGCATGGAATATTATATTGAGCCTGATACCGAGCATGAAGATTTCATTCGCATAAACGGACCTGAGGAAATAACGCTGTGCGACCCGGCCGCGGGTTCGGGCCATATTTTGGTGTACGCGTTCGATTTGCTGTTCGCCATGTATGAGGAGCGCGGCTATCGCGAACGCGAGATTCCGCAGCTCATTTTGCAGAACAACCTTACAGGTTTGGAAATTGACCCTCGTGCGGCGCAAATTGCAGGTCTGGCGCTTGCCATGTGCGCTCGCGAACACGACCGCCGTTTCTTCAATCGCGGCGTCTCGGCGAATATTTCCGTATTTAGGCCTGTTGCCTTTGATGAAGGCGAGCTTCCTGAGGACTGCGCGCTTGTCAAAAAGAAGAGTTTACTTGACGCTTTGGCGCATCTTGATGAAGTGGGGTCTCTTCTCACGCCAAGTGAGGTGGAGCTTGCTGCTATACGTGAGGCAATCGTCATGTGCGAAAACAACGGCGGCGGACTCTTTGCTAATAATGCGGCCGATAAATTGAAAGTAGCGCTTTCGGCCTGCGAGAGGCTGGCACGAAAAAGCTCGTGTGTGGTTGCCAATCCTCCTTATCTGGGGAGTTCGGCTTTTGATCCATTCATGTCTAAATGGGTTAAGGAGAACTATCCCGACGTGAAGAGTGATCTTTGTACTTGCTTCATCGAGCGCGTTCTGTCCCTGACGGACCGATCCGGCTTTGCTGGATTGGCGACCTCAAATAGCTGGATGTTCCTCTCTTCCTATGAGAAACTCCGCCAGAAGATTGTCAATGAGAATACGATTGATAGCCTTGTTCAGCTCTCCGTCCACGGCTTTCACGGAATTGCTGCTCAAGTTTGCACGTTTGTGCTGAGAAATAAGCATGTTGCGGGTTATCGTGGCGGCTACGTTCGTTTGAATGATTTCGATCATTGGACGTTGCAGGAAGGAAAGACTCTCGAGGCGATCAAGAACCCTGACTGCGGCTGGTTCTACCGCCGAGATGCCGACACCTTCAAACAAATCCCTGGCACCCCCATCGCCTACTGGACTGGTGAGGCGGCAATCAGTGCGTATCGTCGTTTCCCCGAGCTTGGAAAGCGAATTATAACAAGAGAGGGAATGGCGACGGCTGATAACGACCGTTTTGTCCATTTTTGGTGGGAATGCCCGTATTCTTCTATTGGGTTTGGCGCAAGTGCTCCAAAGGATGAAATTGCATTGAGTCATCGCTGGTTCCCATATCAAAAAGGCGGCGACTATAGAAAATGGTTCGGAAACAATGCGCTGGTTGTTTTTTATGAAAGTGATGGCGAGGCGATAAAGAACAATACTGACCCAAAGACTGGTCGCATTCGATCTCATAACTACAATGGAGCGTTTTCTTTCAAGGAGGGCATAACGTGGTCGGCGTTGTCTTCTGGGAGTATACATGTCAGGTATTCGCCTCAAGGCTCCTTGTTTGACAGCAAGGGCGCCAAAGGTTTTGGTGTTTCACATCAGGACAACCTTTACGCACTCTGCCTCATAAATTCGTCAACTGCTAGTGAGCATCTTTCTTTTCTTGCTCCGACGCTTGATTTTAAAGTAGGCGATATTGCGCAAATTCCCGATGCCGACAAAGATGTCGAACCCGTGGCAGGCTTGGGGGAACTGTTAATCGACGGATCTAAGTCCGACTGGGACTCGTTTGAAACCTCCTGGGATTTCAAACGTCACCCTCTGGTATAGGTGATGTTTATGTCTAAAAGCGGCAAATCTTTCAACGAAAATTATCGCCACGAATGCGAAACCGAGCTGGTGGAGATTCCCTCTGCAGGTATGAATCAGCTATTTGATTCGTCGTTCAGCATGAATGAGCTTGCGGAATTATTCGATTTCTATCTTGTCCATACTCCGGTAAAACGCGACGAAAAGGCGAAAGATGGCAACAATCGATGGCTCGGAGATTATGGATGGAAGGGAGGAGCGGAGCTGTCGAAGCTTGAATCGAGTTTGCTCAAGACGTCCGGAATCTCCTCATTCGTTATATTGAAAAGCGATTGCATCGATTCGACCCTCGCAGCAATGAAGCTCACTGGCAAAATATGCCCATCATGTCCCCGTGCCGTTTTCAAGCTTAATTGCAAAATTAACCTGAAAGAAGATGGAGGGGTTAATGTGACCCCATCCGAATCGCGTCTTGCCTGTGTGTTCCGTCATATTCGAAACGCGATGGCTCACGGTCAGGTTTACGGCTTGGGCAATCAGATGATTTACATGTTCGATAAAGACGATGATGGAAAAAATAGTGCAGCATTGGTAATCAAGCAAAAGACTCTTTCTGACTGGATACGAGTTGTTGATAAGAATGGCACATTCTATTCAGACGGTGCGAATGGCAGGGAATAGATTATGCCTTGGCCAGACATCCGACTAAATTGCAAGCATAATAGGAGTGTGGGAGGAAATCCCTCGACTCCCGGGCGGTCCTCCATTGCGGAATGCTGTCTAGTATTTACCGTGGATAGCAATAGCCTGCAAAAAAAATCCAATGGTTCGGTTGGGATTTTATTTGATTTGCTTCTTCCTGATTTTTCGAAGATGGTTCTTCTTGAAGTCGCGATAAGTGCCAAAGAAGATTTTCTCGGCGTTTCCTTGTTCGGATTTCTCGTATTTAATTGCGGCCAGCTCGAGCTCACATATGTAATCGGCAACTTGTTGAAGCCTGAAGTCTTTAGGGCTGCAATTCCGGTAAACAACGACCTGGGTACCCAATGCATATTCGAATGCCGTATGCAGTGTGGACTTTACGGCTTCTTGCCCATCGTCGTAGTAAAGCTTAATGGCATCGAATGCCTGGAGCACGCTAAGCCTTTCCGAAAGGAAGGCGACGAGGTCTTGCTGCATTTTGCTGAACATTGCGGCGTCGGTACTGAACTGGTTTCTTTGGTACGCGAACGTGAAGTACTCGATGGGACATTTAAGTGCGAAGGTGCTGAAGCATGTCAAGAGTCGCATCCTCGTCTGGATTGGCATGTTCCTATAAGCGTCGTTTCCTCTCATGAGGGGATTCATGTGCAGCGGAATATTTGGAAGGTTGCGATCCCTGAGAACTTGCTCGTACCGAGCAATCTCTTGCTGGATGGATATGGACTGCCTATGGAAAACGAGGGTGATGAGGTAGTGTTTGGCGTTCTCGCCTCCGTAGTTACCGGATTCATCAACGAAAACGGAAAGCTCCTTCATGGTGCAGCCTCTCCTAAAACAAGAAATGCCGGGGGGATCCCCCGGCCCTTGACTGCCTTCCATAAAGGAACGCAAAACTTTTATACCACAGGCTGGGGTACTTTTTCAAGGTGTAATTATAGCAAACACATGTTCGTTTCACAATGTATAACCGCAGGTAGATTGCTTGGAAAGGTGGCGTAAATGGCAACGCTTCTTGCAGATAAATATGAGGCCCGCAAGGCCGAGGTGAACGAGCGATTTGAACAGCTTCGCGCAAACGAGGAAGAGCTCAATCGCATTTTCGCTGAGATTTACAACATGGTGGGCGAAGTGTCTATCGAGGTGGAGGACAAATACGTGTCGGTGGCGCGCATCTTCGACGCGGCGGAGGAGATTCCCGAATCGTATAAGGGCAACAAGTACGTGCGCACCAAGCGCGACGAAATCACGAGCCTCATGAGCTACGCGGTCGGCTGCATGTTCGGGCGCTATTCGCTCGATGTGGACGGCTTGGTGCTTGCCGACCAGGGCGACACGTTGGCCAACTACGTGGCCAAAATGTCCGATGCGAATAGCATTTCGTTTATGCCCGACGAAGACAACGTGCTGCCCGTATGCGACGACGAGTATTTCGAAGACGACATCGTGGGTCGCTTCGTAGAATTCATGCGCGTGGTTTATGGCTCTGAAACGCTCGAGGAAAACTTGCGCTTCATCGCTGACGCATTGGGCGGTAAAGGCACGTCGCGCCAGGTGATTCGCGCGTATTTTCTGAAAGATTTCTTCAGCGACCACTGTCAAACCTACAAGAAGCGCCCCATCTATTGGCTGTTCGATTCAGGCAAGAAGAACGGCTTCAAAGCGCTGGTGTACATGCATCGCTATCAGCCCGACCTGCTGGCACGTGTGCGTACCGATTACGTGTTTGCGCAGCAGGAGCGCTACCGCACGCAAATCGGCTATATCGACGATGCGCTCGCGAGTGCCGAAAAAGGCGAGCGCGTGAGGCTCGAGAAGCAGCGCAAGAAGTTTGTCGACCAGCTGGATGAAACCGCAAAATTCGAGGAAAAGCTGCACCACTTGGCCGACCAGATGATCGCCATCGATTTAGACGACGGCGTGAAAGTGAACTACGCGAAGTTCCAAGACGTGCTGGCGAAGATCAAATAGACAAGCGCCTTTCGTCGAAGCGAATGTGAAAGTGATGGAATAGATGGCTCAAATTGATATACAGGCACAGCTCGAGGCTAAGTTCGCGCAACCTTTGGCGCCTGACGCCGCGCGGCGCATTGTGGTGTGGAACGACCCTTCGGGCGAGTTCGAGGGCTCATTCGATTTATTGGTCGAAAACGGCTTCGACGATGCGGGTGCAATCGATGGCGTGATGCCTGCGCACGAGGGCTTTGCGCGCGCCGTGCGGTTTGTGAAGGCATACGACGGCGTGATGTTTGAAACCAAGCGCCTTATCACGCGCGGCGACAACGAAAACGACCTGTTGGTGTATCGCCAGCGTGCCCGAGGCGATATCGAGGGCGACTGGCTTGCCGATGTTGAACTGTATGCCGATCATTTCCAGGCAGATTTTCTATCTATTCTGGCCGACGAACTCAATGCTGCCGATGCAAGCGACGTGCGCGCGGCGCTTTCGACGTATCGCTCGTTTTTCGCAGCGAAAACCCGTTGCCGCCAGTTCTCCAAGTGCTGCCCCGCGCCGCAGACGGGCGCACAGGTTGAGCTGGGCGTGTTGGCCGCGCTGCTTGGCGGCGAGGCTCCCGATGATGCGCGTGCGTCGTTCGTGGTGCGCGGCTATTTGGCTGCGTTGCAGCGCGACGGCGCCCAGGCGGCAGAGTTGTTCGTGAAATACGATGCCGCCGAAGCTTTGGAGCGTTGCGTGAAGCGCCTCACCGGCTTCGATGGCGCGCTCGACGGGCGCGATTCTTTTGTCGCGCTTGCATCGCATGTGCTGCTGTCGGCTGCGTCGATTTCCATCGCACGCGACCAGCTTTCTGGGCTCGAATCGCATATAAGCGAGGCCAATGCGACGTTTTGCATGGCGCTCGTGAGCGATTGGGACCGCGACCCTCGTTTTTCGTCGGAGGCTCTTTTCGAGATGTGTCGTCTTGTGGAAAACGAATGCGGCTTGCCAGCGCGTTTTTCCTGCGCGCCACTTGATGCCATTGTCGAATGCGACGTGTTCCCGTGTGTGAACGAGGCAATTCTGGCATCGCTGCTCACGTCGTTCGCCGAGGGGGCCGACCGAGTGTGCGATGCGCGCAAGGCGTTGTGCCGCCGCGCGAATTTGTCGTGGTATGCGCGTGTGGCCTGCTATTTCGACGTGCTTGCTGCCGTGGCCGGCATGCGCGAGTTCAAAACGCTTCATGCTCAGGGCTTTCATGTGGCGCTTCCCGCCGAAGTGTGGAATGCCTACGTCGGCGATTGGTGCAAGATGGATGCCTTTTACCGCTCGCTGTGCCGCGCATATGGGGCATGCCGCGCGAAGGGCTACGAAGCGCTCGAGGAGCCTGTGCGTTCGGCGCTCGAATGGGCCGAAAACCTTTACAGCGGGTGGTTTTTGGCGGAATCGAATGCGTGCTGGACGAACGCCGCGCAGGCGCAGTGGCTCGATTCGGGCTGCATTTCGGGCGTCGACCGCCAGCGCGATTTCTTCTGGAAAATCATGCCCGCATGCAAGGGCTCGGCGAAAACGATGGTGGTCATCGTGTCCGATGCGCTGCGTTTCGAGGTGGGGCGCGAAATTGCGGGCGAGCTTGAGCGCGAAAAGGGCGGCATGGTAAAGCTGGATAGCATGCAGGCGACATACCCGTCCATCACGGAATTCGGTATGGCGGCGCTTCTGCCGCATCGCGGCATGTCGCTCGATGGCGAGACCGGGGCTGTGTGCGTGGATGGTTTGCCGAGCGCTACAACCGAGCAGCGCGAGTCGGTGCTTCGCACGGTGAGCCCGCACGCCCGCGCTCTGCGTGCCGAGAAATATCTTGACATGCCAGCGGCCGAGCGCAAAGAGCTGCTGAAATCGGCCGAGGTGGTGTATTTGTACCACAACGTCATCGACGCCACGGGTGAAAAGCTTGCCACCGAAAGCTCGGTATTCGACGCGTGCGACGATGCCGTGCGCGATCTGGTGGCACTTGCGCGACGCGTGTGCATCGATGCGCCGGGCGCGCATGTTGCCATAACCGCCGACCACGGTTTTCTGTATACGCGTCACGAACTTGGCGAGTGCGAGCGCATTTCGAAAGCGTATGTGCCCGATAATCAGGCGATTTGCGGCAAGCGACACATCGTGTGCCGCGATATCGATCCTGCCGCCATCGGCGGCGACCCCGAAGGCGCGTTGTTCATCGGAATGAACATGGACAATATCGAGGGCGGCAATTATTACGGCTTCACGCCGCGCCAAAGCGTGCGCATCAAGCAACAGGGCGGCACGTGCCGCTATGTGCATGGCGGCGTAAGCCTGCAAGAGCTGTGCGTGCCGCTCATTACGTTTTGGCGCGTTGGCTCGCGCTCAAAGGAATTCGAAGACACGCGCCCGGCGACGCTGCGAGTGCTCAGCGACGTGCGCCGTATTACCAATTCGCTGTTCGGCGTGAATTTTTTGCAGGAAGAACCCGCCGTGGGCAAGGTACTGCCGTGCGAATATGAGCTATCGTTTGCCGATTCGTCGGGCAACGAGGTAAGCGATGTGGTGAAGGCGCATGCCGATAAAACGTCGCCGAACCCGCAAGACCGCGTGGTCCAGGCGCGGTTCGCACTCAAAGGCTCGAGTTTCTCGTCGAAAGAACAGTATTTCCTGGTGGCGCGCGAGCGCGAAACTGGACGCATTGTGTGGAAGGAACCGTACACCATAGAGGTTTCCTTCGCACCAAGCGACATGTTTGGATTCTAATTTGGCGCATACGCGCAGTGTATAGAAAGGGGTGGCCATGGCTGCCGAATACGATGACGATTTGTGGGAGGTTCCCGAAGTGGAATCTTGCGAGGAATATGCGCAGGCTGGCGATGGTGTCGGCGAGCAAGAGGCTGACGCGGCGCGGGAGTGCGGTACCGATGGGTTCGACGATGGCCAGCCTGTGGGATACGAGGCCGACGAGCTCGATTGCAAGCTATTGGAACACTTCGGTGGCAAAATCGTGCGTAAAGACCTTACATCGCTCATGAAGCGTGGCGCGAATGTGCCCACCTTCGTGCTGGAATACCTGCTGGGGATGTATTGCTCCACCGATGATGACGATGCCATTCGCGAGGGCCTCGACCGCATTCGAAGAATTCTTTCCGAGAATTACGTGCGGCCTGACGAAAGCGAACGTATCAAGTCGAAGATTCGCGAATCGGGCCAGTTCACCATTATCGATAAGGTGTCGGCAAGGCTTGACGAATATAGCGATTTATATGTGGCGCAGTTCACGAACTTGAACATTGAGCCGTTCGTTATGCCAGCGGATTATGTTCGCGACTACACGAAGATATTGCAAGGGGGCATCTGGTGCATTATGCGCATCGCGTACAATCGCGCAGATGTCGAGGAAGACGATTTCGGCGATGACGTGTTCGGCGATGAGCGCCCGAAGAAGAAATCGTCGAAAAAGAAGCGCACGCCCGC
>UMFU01054611.1_pt1 | contig 11403 bp, 9 predicted proteins | sample 1965091 | NCBI WGS metagenome assembly UMFU01 (sample SAMEA4836054, study PRJEB28245) | human gut metagenome | biome: gut microbiome; material: fecal sample | place: Denmark | collected 2008
GTATATGCGGCGCATGGGCATAACGAACACCCAGTACATCGTGAGCCGCCATACCGACAGGGAACACCAGCATCTGCACATCGTGGCGAACAGGGTGGACAATGACGGGAACACCATCAGTGCCAGCAACGACCGTGTGCGCAACGTGAAGATATGCAAAGCTCTCACGAGGGAATACGGGCTGCACTTCTCCAAGGGCAAGATGAACGTGAAGCGTGACCGCCTGCGTGGAAAAGACAAGATGAAATACCAAATCTATGATGCTATCAAGGCGGCATTGCCCCATTGTAACTGCTGGTCAGATTTGTGCGACAGGCTGGCAAAGCAAGGAATCGGGGTGAATTTCAAATACAATAGGAACGAAGGTAAAATAATCGGTGTGTCGTTCACGAAGAATGAAATCTCATTCAGCGGCTCACGGATAGACCGGATCATGAGTTTTTATAAGTTGAACAGGCTCTTCGGGAACCAAATTGCCGAGGGCATGGAATGGAAGCCCCGTGTGCCGGACAACGGATTTGACGGACGGACGCAACCGACCATGCAAGACGTGACAACAAACAGCCATGCGGCAGGTACTTTTATAGAACAACCTCCATCAGCCGGAGCGGAAACGGACAGCAACGGTGGTAGTCTTGTTGAATCTGGCTCGAACATCGCCCAAGTGACCATCGGCGCACTCATGGAGTTGTGCGTACAGCCACACCAGGCAAAGGTGTCATCCGGCGGCGGAGGTGGAGGAAACGAAAGCGGCTGGGGCGAGAATGACAACAACAAGAACAGGCATAAACAAAGAAAGATGAGAAGATGAAGGACAACAAGCAGAACTTAACCGACCTTATCGGGGCATTGGCGGTGGACATCGAGGAAATCAAGAAAAAACTGGACGCAAAGAACAGCTCGGACAAGGACGAGGCATTGAAAAGGCTGGAAGCGAAGCTGGAGCCAATTATACAGTTCTTCAATGGCAATACACCGAAAAATGTCAATGCCATTTTCGGAAGTAAGGAAGCCATTGAAGATTACAAGAAGTCATTGGGTGATGAAACGGTTACGAGCCTGCGGTTATATACCGAAGCCAACGAGAAGGATATGCGTAAGCATGGAGTTCCCACTATCAAGGAGCAACTCAACAAGATACTGGAGTTGCTGACAAGCCACATAGAGAATGACAGGTCGGCTTCGGAGCAGATGCAACAGAAGCAAGGTGTTATACCGGGACTATGGCGGGCAATTCGCCCGGACAAGGCGATAAACGCAATAAAGCAGTTCTGGAACAAAGTTCCCGATGGCTGGCACAAGAACCCTTACGCATGGGCTGGTATCGGTTGTATGCTCGTATTCTTTGCCCTGTTTGCCGTCAGTTGGGTACAATGGCATGAGTACCGGGAAGAAAACAGGCGGTTGAGAACGGTTGCATACAAACACCATGTGACTACAATCATGCTTAACGAGTTGCACCCGGAACTGGCCGTAACCGTCGGGGCTTATGAAAAGCTGACGGAAACGGTCGGTGTAGATTCGACTTTGACCATATTCTGGGAACAGGTCAAAGCCGTTAGAAAGGAATCCCAAAATCGAAGCAAATAAAATATAATTCTCATTTTTGCGGATAACAAACACTCTAAAAATCCTTGTTATCCGCATTATTTCTTTGTGTAAAGAGCGGCTTTTGCCGATTCAATACATTAAAAATGAGCAAAGTCGCATTCTTTTTTATTATTATCTGCCGACCATAGACTTCGTTTGAATTAAAATAAGTATCTTTGTAAACTGGATTTGGTATATACTGTTTCCCCAAATAGCACCAATGGACCACTTGACAAAAGAACAACGCCATAAAAATATGGCAGCAAATAAGGGCAAAGGAACCAAACTGGAACTTCTATTTGGAAAATTGCTCTGGAATGCAGGAGTGAGATATCGTAAAAATGACACATCCGTATTTGGTAAACCAGATTTTGTAATCAAAGGTCATAAAATTGCGATATTTTGCGATGGCGAATTTTGGCATGGTAGAAATTGGGAGATAAGGAAGAATGACCATAAAAGCAACTGCGATTTTTGGCACTCTAAAATCGAACGAAATATTGAGTGCGATAAAGAGGTTAATACTACATTGCAGAAACAAGGTTGGAAAGTTTTCCGATTCTGGGAGACAGACATAACCAAAGAACCGGATAAATGTTTAAATAGAATTTTGAATTATATGAATACAGATAATAAAACTTCCGAAAAAATTGCCATCACAAAAATGTGTGGCGGTAACAAGGTTGTTATGCAAATGTATGGCCCTCATTCTTTGAATGAAGATGGAACTGTTATGGCATTTGACGAACAGATGGCAATAGTTTCTCATTATCTGCATAATCAAGGGTATAAATATGCTAAACCGTATGAATCTAAAGCAGAGGGATTGATAGAGGATATATACAATGTCCACAACAAGCAAATTGAGGAAAGATGCGTTTCGGATGTTTGTGTCCAATATTCTCTGTTTTCAGATTTGTTCTCTGTTCCGTTCTTGCCTATAGATAATCCTAAATTTACATTCATTGATTTATTTGCAGGAATTGGTGGATTCAGAATGGCAATGCAAAATCTTGGTGGAAAATGTGTATTTTCGTCTGAATGGGACACACAGGCTCAAAAAACATATCTGTTAAACTATGGAGAAGTTCCATTTGGTGACATAACCAAAGAAACCACCAAATCATTTATTCCCGATGATTTTGATGTTTTGTGTGCCGGATTTCCATGTCAGGCATTTTCGCTGGCTGGAAAACGACTCGGATTTGAAGAAACAAGAGGTACTTTGTTTTTTGATGTAGCAGAAATCATACGTAGAAAGCGTCCGAAAGCATTCTTCTTAGAGAATGTGAAAGGTCTGCTTATTCATGATAAGGGAAAAACCATCCAAACAATACTAAAAGTTTTAAGGGAAGATTTGGATTATTACGTTCCTGAACCTCAAATTGTAAACGCAATGAATTTTGGCGTTCCACAACATCGAGAGAGAGTGTACATAGTCGGATTTAGAAAAGACCAGAATGTCAGCGAATTTTCATATCCGAATCCAACTGATACAAGCAAAACATTTGCGGATATAAAAGAAGAAAATACAGTTTCTGCAAAATACTATTTATCTACTCAATATGTGAAGACTCTTGTAGCTCATAAAGAAAGACATGCAGCAAAAGGTAACGGTTTTGGATATGAAATAATACCTGATGATGGTGTTGCAAATGCCATCGTTGTTGGAGGTATGGGACGAGAGCGTAATCTTGTAATAGATAATCGCCTTGAAGATTTTACCCCGGTAACCAACATCAAAGGTGAAATTAACCGTGATGGTTTACGCAGAATGACTCCACGAGAATGGGCACGTTTGCAGGGTTTCCCCGATAAATTCATAATCGGAGTAGCAGATGCTTCCGCTTACAAACAATTTGGAAATTCTGTTGCCGTTCCAGCTATTCAAGCTACTGCACAGGAAATAATTAAAAGAATTAATCTCTCAAAATCCAAGAAATATGGCACTGACAGGAAATAAAGGAGAATGGAGTGAAATATACACTTTGCTCAAACTATTGGGTGAAGGTAAAGTCTATGCAGGCGACCAGAATTTGAACAAGATTCAGGACTTGTTCTATCCAATAATAATGATTCTTCGACAAGAAAAAGAAGGCAGTTATAACTATAGCTTGCAAGACAAAGATGTCGTAATTCAAACGCCCGAGGGGGAAGATTTGTTACGTATTCCTGCTTCTGTGTTTTTAGATGAATCTGAGAAATTATTAAAGGCTATCAATGAAAGTGACGGAGCTTTTTCCATTCCGCAAATTGAAGCCTTTATGAATCGCATTTATTGTCATTCTTTAAAGGCAAAATCATCAGATAAAACGGATATACGAATTATTTTACATGACCGTAGGACCAAAATAAACTCCGAAATGGGATTCAGTATAAAATCTCAGTTGGGAGGAGATTCGACACTGTTAAATGCAAGTAAAGCCACAAACTTTAATTTTAAGATACAAGGTGTAGCACTTTCTGATGAAGATATCGCCAATGTTAATTCATTGAATCCTAAACGGAACAAGGTTATAGATAGGGTCGATACTATTAAAAAGAAAGGTGGCAAGCTGATATTTGATAAGGTTGATAATCCGACATTCCGCAATAATCTTGTTATGCTTGATGGTGATTTACCAGTTATAATCGCTCATTTGCTTTTGGAACAGTTGAATAGCGGTATCTCAACATTGAAGGAATTAGCAGAACTAATTACGGAAGTTAATCCTTTGGGATATGATACAGAACAGGCATCACCGTTCTATGCGTATAAAATCAAGCACCTTTTAACTTCTGCTGCATTAGGTATGATGCCAGCTACCGCTTGGAGTGGGAAATTTGATGCAAACGGAGGATATTTGGTCGTAAAGAAAGATGGTGATATCCTTTGCTACCATTTTTATGACCGTAATCGTTTTGAAGATTATCTTTTCTCCAATGCGTATTTGGAGCGCTCAAGCACTTCACGCCATGAATACGCATCGATAATAAAAGAAGATGACGGCACTCTATCGTTTAAACTCAATTTTCAGGTAAGACTAAAGTAATGTTATGAAGTTAAAGACTATATACTTAAAAAATTTCAGATGCTATAAGGATGAGGTGTGCATTGAATTTGACGACTTAACAACATTTGTCGGCAAAAACGATATAGGTAAATCTACCATATTGGAAGGTTTGGAAATATTCTTCAACAATGACTTGGTAAAAATTGAACCATCTGACGCAAATATCCATGGAGACAACAATGTCGTTATTACATGTGATTTTGGCGATTTACCTTCAGAATTGATTTTGGACTCTGGAGAAATAACCAACTTGACAGATGAATATCTTACTATTTCAAATGACACTTTGCGTATAAAAAAAGTTTACGACTGTAGTAAATCTAAAGTTTCTTCAACAGTGTACATTGTTGCAAATCATCCAAATGTTGTTGAAGCGGAAAATTTGCTATCATTAAAAGAAAAAGAACTACAAAAAATCATCAAGGATAAAGGTATAGATTGCCCTTTGAAAGGCAACCCACTGATGAGAAAAGCTATTTGGGCTTCTATAGATGATTTACATCTACAAGAAACAGAAATAGAAGTATCCAAGGCAAAAGAAGATGGAAAAGAAATTTGGACTAAAATAGATGCTTATTTGCCTAATTATGCGTTATTTCAAAGTGACAGAAGTAGCCATGATTCAGATGGAGAAGTTCAAAATCCGATGAAAGTTGCTATACAAGCAGCCATTTCGGAAGTAGAAGAAGAAATTAACGCAATCCAAAAGAAAGTGCAAGATAAAGCTATGGCTATCGCCCAACAAACACAAGAAGCCTTAAAATATATCGACAATAATCTTGCCAATCAATTAACTCCTAAATTCACACCTCCAGCAGCTTCCAAATGGAATAGTTTGTTTTCAATTGCAATGGATACGGATGAAGGTATTGCTTTAAATAAGCGAGGAAGTGGTGTTCGCCGTATGATATTAGTAGGCTTTTTTAAAGCAGAAGCAGAACGGAAGTTATGTAATAGCAAAAAGAAAAATATTATTTATGCTATAGAAGAACCAGAAACAGCGCAGCATCCAAATAATCAGCGTATTTTAATTAACTCTTTTAAAGAGTTGTCAAAATCTGAAAAATGTCAAGTAATACTAACGACTCACAGTCCTGGACTCGCTCAAGAATTACCAATTGAAAGTTTGCGTTTCATAGATCGTAACGATGAAGGTCTCCCTTTTGTTAAATATGGTACAGATATATTACCTTTAATAGTTGACGCATTAGGCATATTGCCCGATTCAAATCAAAATGTTCAGCTTTTGTTATGCCTTGAAGGTCCTACTGATGTCGTTGCATTTAAGGCGTTTAGCCGCTGTTTGAGAACGAAATACCCTGAAATCATCGACCTCGAAAATGACAATAGAGTTCTCGTAGTTCCTCTTGGAGGAAGTATTTTAAAGTATTGGGTAGAAAAACAGTATTTTAGAAAACTTGGTTGTCCCGAAGTTCACATTTATGATAATGATGTAAAAGCGTATCAAAAAAGCATAGACGATATTAATGCACGTGGAGATAAATCATGGGGAGTATTAACACGTAAATATGAGATAGAGAACTATTTACATCCTCACGCAATCAAGACTGTTTACAATATAGATGTAGATACTGACCAACAGAATGTCCCTGCAAAAGTTGCTCTTGCATATTATGAAGCCAACAAAGATAAATTAGATGGGAAATGGAAAGATAGTACTTCTAAGACATATCTTAGTAAAGTTTTTACCGATGCAATGACTTGTGATTTGTTGGAAGAAAGAGACCCAGAAGGAGAGGTTAAGGGTTGGTTTGACAAAATAACCTCTATGTTACATTAAAAAATATTGGAAAATACTTTTGAATGAAAAGTGTTTTCCAACATTTTATCCTTTCAATACAGAATGTCGAAGAATTTGTGTAAATGAGCATCAAGCTATTTGACAGTAAAATATCGCAAAACACTGAAAATCGCATAGTTGCTAAGTCGTTACCATTACTTTTCGAATACTCCATTAAATATTTTATTCCTCAAACGGTTATATAAAGCCATTCACAATCCACAACAAGAATTTGCATCTTACTGAAGGTTTTATTTTTGTATCGAAAAGAAATCCGAAATCCGGTTCACCGCTTCAATCTTGGTTTCCATTACCACATCGGCATAGACTTGTGTAGAGTTTATGTTAGTATGCCCAAGCAACTTGCCCACTGTATAGAGGTCGCCTCCAGCTGCCAATGACAGCGTAGCCATCGAGTGCCTTGCCGTGTGGAAACTGACATTCTTTTTTATCCCTGCGGCAGCAGCCATCTTTTTAAGACATTTGTCACAGGTACTAAGACAGGTCATGTCAAAGACCTTTAGCCCCGGCTTCCAGCCGTTTCTATCCGGCAGCCATTTCAACGCAGATTGGTTCAAGGGTATCGTTACTTGTTTTCCAGTCTTTTGCATGGATTGGATTGAAACGACCAATCCATCATTGACCTGTTTTATATTCCGCCATGTCAGTACGGAAACATCGCTGTACCGCAATCCAGTAAAGCAGCAGAACAGGAATGCCTGTTTGGTGGTTTCATTAGTAGTCGGAGCCTCAATAAGCGCAAGCAGTTCCTCTTTCGTGAGGTAATCCCTTTCAGGCTGTTGTTTGGCTATCCGCTCGTGTCTGCCCAAAGCATAGAAAGGATTTTTATCCATCACTCCCTCTTTTACCGCCACATTGAGCATTCGTACCAGTGTACTCTGGTGCAAATGCAGCGTGTGGAGCGACATATCCTTTGGATTGTCGGGCGATTTAGTGTTCTTGTAGGTGTTCTTCATGAAATCAAGCAATCCGACAATAAACTTCTTGTCGATTTTAGACATCAGGAAGCGGGGTCTGCGGCGATGTTTCAGATACTCCTTTATTATATTGACACAAGAGTGGTAATTGTGGTACGTTGCCAGAGAATAGGACGGATTGCGTCTAATCCCCTCGATATGGCTGTCAAGCCAATCCGCAAAAATCCGTTTGGGTAGTTGCTTTGAACTACCGTTGTCTGCCTCCGTTTCGTCCTCGTCAATGCCGAGCATCCGCTTTGACTTTATTTCATTCGCCTTTGCCATAGCCGCCTCGTTGAGTCGTCTTGCATCGGGTGCATCATCCGGCACAAGAAACAGGTTCAGGTACTCGTTCCATCTTTTCCCCTTCTCATAGAAATCAAGGTATATAGAGCGGCTTCCCGTTTTCAATGTTCGTGTCCTTATCGTTATTTTCATCTGTTTCCCTCCGTTTGCGGTTGTTTTGAAAAGAAGTCATCTACAAGATTGACCGTTTCCACTTTCTTTTGATCCACAATCTTTGCATAGATAGCGGTCGTGTTCACGTTGGCATGACCGAGCAGTTTCGATGTGGTGTATATGTCCGCACCGAGTGTCAGCAGCATGGTTGCTGCAGTATGTCGGCTGCAATGATAGGTTATATGCTTGTCTATCTGTGCGTTCTGCATCCATTTCTCTATGTTCCGCTCAATGTTAGAAGTCCCGGTCGGCAATGTAAAAATCGGTTCTTCGGGATTCTCTTTTGGATTCAGGCAATCGACAGCCTCTTTTGACAACGGTACGTTTATCAGCTTTTGGGTTTTCTGCATCTTTATTCTTATATATAAGGTCTTGCCATCGGGGGCTTTGACAATCTTTCCCCATGTCAGCGACCGCACATCGCTAAGGCGAAGCCCTGTGAAGCAGGAGAACAGGAACGCACGTTTCACATCCTCATGGGGGCAGGGTGCAGCCATTGCCGCTTTCATTTCCTCCAATGTGAGGTATTCCCTCATGCTTTCGGTAGGCTGATACTTCTCTTTTGAACTGATGGACTTCAGCGGATTTGCCGACAGGATGCCGTCACGCACGGCTTTGTTCAGCGCACCGTTCAGAACAGCCTGATGATGATGCGCCGCACCATTGCTGATGACACTGCCATCCTTGCGCACCCCGTTCTTCGCATAGCGCAGAAAGTCAATGAAACCACGGCATAAGTCCACATCCACATTTGACAAGACAATATCCGGGCAGTTGGCTTCTTTTAGATAGGTTTCGATTTTCAGCCGCAGGTCACGCCTGCCTTTGAGGGTGGATGTAGAGAAACCGAATTTCTCCTGCTCATACTCCTTAAGGAAATCCACAAGCGTTATACACGACCGCTTCACCTTGTCCCACTGGCGCACACCGTGGTTCTGCAATGCCAAGATACGCTCTGCCTTGATTTTCTCGGCAACCTGCCTTGCATGATTGTTCTGCTGGCGGTCTATCGGTGTCGATTCAGGAACAAGGTACAGTCCGAGAGATTCAACCTTGCGTACCCCCTTTACATAGACATCGAGATACAGGCTCATGTTTCCGTTAGCCAGTTTACGCTGACGGATGCGAACAGGTTCTTTCACCTTTTGTACTTTCTTCGGTCGTGCCATGATGTTTTCCTTTCCTTGTATTTTCTTTTCACAGGCAGATTTACCCCTGTTTTTACGCTACAAAATTACCAAATTTTTCTGTATCACGCAACAAATATGCAACAAAATATCGTTAAAACCATTACTTAATATGCTTTCTTGGATAAAATTGGAAAAGTATGCAAATAACTAATACACAATATATTCTACCGCTTTTATTTCTTTTTATACGATTATTCTTTCCTCGTTGCAAGCCTATACTTCGTGGGCTTCTACGTGCTGCTGCTGTTCGACATCGTGCTGTGCATACAGGTGGAGAACCTGACGGCAATCACGGCGAGCGAGCAGACGATGGCGGCTTACCTGCAAAACAGCTTCTTCTCCGCCGGCTACCTGATGGCGGCAAGCATCGTGGCCCTGAAATGCCTGAACCTCGTTCCCGACCTTGCGGCATGGATGATACCGGAGGGCGATACGGCGTTCTCGACCCGAAACTTCGGTGAGGGCGTGGCGCAGCAGGCCAAAATGACGGCGACGGGCGCAATGGGTACGGTAATGAGATAACAAAGTAACGATAAATATTCAAACAAAATGGTCATCAAGAATTTAGAGAACAAAATCAAACTGGTCGGAATTATCTGCACCGCCTTTCTCGTGGGGTGCGTCATCATCAGCATGTCGAGTATCTGGACGGCCCGCATGATGGTTACGGACGCTCAAAAGAAGGTGTATGTGCTGGACGGCAACGTGCCCATACTGGTACGCCGCACGACGATGGAGGAAACGCTCGACGTGGAAGCCAAGAGCCATGTAGAGATGTTCCACCACTACTTTTTCACGCTTGCCCCTGACGACAAGTACATCCGCTACACGATGGAGAAAGCGATGTACTTAGTGGACGAAACGGGCTTGGCACAGTACAACACGCTCAAGGAAAAAGGTTTCTACTCGAACATCTTGGGAACGAGCGCCGTCTTTTCGATTTTCTGCGACAGTATCGCCTTCAACAAGGAGAAGATGGAGTTTACCTACTACGGACGGCAGCGTATCGAACGGCGCAGCAATATCCTGATGCGCGAACTGGTTACGGCGGGACAGCTCAAGCGTGTACCCCGGACGGAGAACAACCCGCACGGGCTGCTCATCGTGAACTGGCGCACACTGCTGAACAAGGACATCGAGCAAAAGACGAAAAGCAACTATTAACACCATCAGCCCTATGAATATCAAAGGATTCAGACGTATGCTGTTCGGTGAAAAAATGCCGGACAGGAACGACCCGAAATACAAGGAACGCTACGAGCGTGACATAGATGCCGGACGGCGTTTCGCCAAGGCAACACGCATCGACAAGGCTGCGGCCAAGGTGCAGGGCTTCGCCAACATGCACCGGACGCTGTTTCTCGTCATCGTATTTGGCTTCGCCATCTGCGGGCTGACATGGAATATTTACCGCCTGACGGTGGTGTACCGCCATCATCCGACCCGCCGGACGGCCACGGAGATGCAGGATTCCGTGCTCCGGGAACGGCATAAGATGCTTTCCGTACCGCATGTACGAAGATTCGATACGAAGGAAAGTGGTACGGAAAGGCCGGAATAGAACGGCAGGCTTATGAATATGCCGTTTGAGAGAACTATAAGCAAGTATGTGCAACTCAATTAAAGGGAAACAATGAACAATATCTTCAAGAGAATTAATTTCAGGCAGCCAAAGTATATGCTTCCGGCTATCCTCTATATTCCCCTTCTCGGCACGTCGTACTTCTTTTTCGACCTGTTCCATACCGAGAAGGTCGAGGTACAGGATAAGACACTCCAGACGACCGAGTTCCTGAATCCCGAATTGCCGGACGCCCAAATCAAGGGTGGCGACGGTATCGGCAGCAAGTATGAGAACATGGCCAAATCATGGGGCAAGATACAAGATTATTCCGCTGTGGACAACATCGAGCGGGACGAACCGGACAATAACCAAGAGGAATATGAATCGCAGTACACCGAAGAGGACATCGCCCTGCTTGACCGGCAGGAAAAGGAAAATGATCTGGCAGCGGAAGCGGCCGATGCCAAGAGGCGGGAACAGGAGGCTCTCGCAGAACTGGAAAAAGCACTCGCCGAAGCGAGGTTGAGAGGACAACGGGAGGTCATGCCGTCCGAAACGGACAGCACCGCAACGGCGGCTCCGCCGGACACGATGACGCAGGCCAAGGGAACCATCGACGAGGAAAGCCGTTCGGTCAAAGCTCCTGCGGAGACGGACAAGGCAAGCGAGGTGGTGAAGAAGGTAAAGACGGCTTCGGACTACTTCAACACACTGGCGAAAGACGCTCGGGAACCGAAACTCATCAAGGCGATCATCGACGAGAACATCA
>UMFU01033603.1_pt1 | contig 11400 bp, 7 predicted proteins | sample 1965091 | NCBI WGS metagenome assembly UMFU01 (sample SAMEA4836054, study PRJEB28245) | human gut metagenome | biome: gut microbiome; material: fecal sample | place: Denmark | collected 2008
GGCTTCGCCCGCACCCGCGGCTTTGGACTCAATGATGAGTTCCGCAACGGAGTCGACCGATGCCAGTGCTTCCCCGCGAAAACCCAGCGTCGTTGCTGCTTCCAGATCAGCGAGTGTGGCCACTTTGCTCGTCGCGTGACGTTTCACCGCCAGCGGCAATTCCGCTTTAGGAATACCGCAGCCGTTGTCGCTCACCAGAATCCGTGAAAGCCCGCCCCCGTCGATGCGCACTTCAATGCGATCTGCTCCGGCGTCCACTGCATTTTCAACAAGCTCCTTGACGACGGACGCTGGCCGTTCAATCACCTCACCCGCGGCGATTTGACTGATGAGCTGACTCGAAAGTTCTGCAATTGGACGATTAGGCTGCATGAGAAAAACGTATGCAAGTATTGCCGTCTTGGTCAGAACGGCAGAAGTCTGCGATATTCAAAGAGACGTCAGCCTATCAGAGTTAGTTGAAGCAAACGGCTATCATTGTCTCCCTGCTTCTGATCTGCTCGAATCGCTGCGGTTCAACTCCCCTTAAGCCGCCTCCGCAGACAGCATCGAGTCCCTTCGACTCTTTCGCATAAAACAAAATTGTACTTTCAAGATCATGGACCTCTTCGGACTCATCGTCGAGCTCTTTACCAACGCCGACCACTTTCTAGTGTCAATCGCCACTGATTACGGCACGCTTATCTACATCGCAATGTTCGTGATCTTTTTCCTGGAGACCGGCATCGTTGTCATGTCGTTTCTGCCGGGAGATTCGCTTCTTTTTGTGGCAGGCCCCGTTGCGGCAGCCGGCACAGCCAGTCCATGGCTCATCATGCTGGCAGTGATTTTGGGAGCAATCTTCGGGAATTCCCTAGGTTATGCGACTGGCAAATGGCTCGGCAACCGAATTTATGACGGCAGTATTCACTGGATTGATGCCAAGAAGCTCGAGCACGCCCACAGCTTCTATCTCTCACACGGCGGGAAAACTGTGGTTCTTGCCCGATTCGTCCCCATCGTGCGCGCTTTCGCGCCGTTCGTGGCCGGCGCAGCCCGCATGGATGGTCTGCGCTTTGAACTCTTCAGCGGCTTCGGCGCCATTCTCTGGGCGGTATCGATCGTTGGCGCAGGCTACCTTTTCGGCAACATCCCTTTCATTCAGCAGAATCTTTCAAAAATCCTCATTCTCGGAGTCGTTGCTGCCGCTATGGGCCCCATTCTTGTGGGCTACGTCTGGAAGACATATCAGAAGATGCACGAAAAGCGCGAACACAAATTCTGAGACACTGACCTCACCGATCTTCAAAAGCCGCCATGGGAGCGCTCTTAGCGCTCCCATGTGCTTATTAGGCAAAGCGTTTTAGGACGCCTTTCATCCCTCTCGAACGCACAGCCGCTCTTCTCAAGATGTGTCAGAGACTGCAGGTTCATCGTTTTGAAATGGTGCGCGCTTAGAATAGATGAGACCTGCTTTCATTTCCGGTGAAAACATTCGATGTCAGACAAACCAACCCTTAGCCGCAAAGCCGCTTCTGCACTCCAGACCGAGGGTGCAGAAACCGCAGTCAAAGAGTCGACCGCAAAGACCGACAAGCCCGCAGCAGTCCAGCCCGCAGGAATAGACGTCAAGCCTGCCGAAGCTGAAGTGAAAAGCGAACACACTGCAGTCAAAAAAACTGCGGTCCGCCGCAGCACGGCGTCTAAAAAGACGATCACGAAGACGGTCAAAAGCGCGAAAAGCGTAAAAACTGTCAAAGCGGTCAAAGTTTCCGCTTCCAGTACGGCTTCGCTCGAATCTGCGCCGCCCCCGCTGCCGCCCGTAGAAGGCGTGCCAGACCTCTCCGATCCGCTGCTCTACATTAACCGTGAGCTCAATTGGATTGAATTCGACCGCAAGGTGCTCGAAGAAGCCTGCGATCTGAGCGTGCCGCTGCTTGAACAGCTCAAGTTCCTCGCCATTTTCCACAACAATCTTGACGAATTCTTCATGGTCCGCGTGGCCAACATTATTCGTCAGTACAAGATGGGAGCGGCGTCGACTTCGGCTGACGGCCTGCCGCCCGTGAAGCAGCTCGCCGAAATTCGGCGCCGCGTGCTCGGAATGCTCGCGAGAGCGCAGAACCACTGGAAAAACAAGCTTGCGCCAGAGCTTGCTAAAAAAGACATCGCCATCCGGCGTTGGAAGAATCTCTCGGCAAAGCAGAAGACCTTCCTTGAAGGGTACTTTGACAACGAGATTTATCCCATTCTCACGCCGCAGGCCATCGATGCGGGACATCCGTTCCCGACCATTTCCAATCTGTCGCTCAACTTTATTGTTGAGCTCGAAGCCGCTGACGGCAGCATGCGTTATGCGCGCCTCAAGTGTCCCAACAACATGCCGCGCTTCATCTTCGTGCCCCGCACGAAAGAATCTGCCTATGCTGAACTGGGCTTCAATTCCTCCGGGCGCGATGACGACATCATCCTGCTCGAAGATTTAATTCGCGAACATCTCGGCAAGCTCTTCCCCGGGCACAAAGTCGTCAAGTCGGGCGTTTTCCGCATCACCCGCAATACCGACATCGAAATTGAAGAGGATGAAGCTGACGACCTCTTAGCCGCCGTCAAGGACTTCGTTGACCAACGCCGCTTCGGCGACGTGATCCGTCTTGAAATTGAAGCCGGCACCGATGCTGCGCTGACCAACTTCCTGATGGATAAGCTCGAACTTTTGCCTTTCCAGCTCTTTCGCATCAAAGGCCCAATGGCCATGTCGGAATTCATGGCTTTGAGCGGCCTCGATCGCCCTGCCCTGAAGGATGCGCCGTATAAGGGACTTGAACCGCTGCTCTTTTCCGAGGGCGACATCTTCGGCACCATCAAAACCCGAGACGTGTTCCTCTACCATCCCTATGAAAGCTTCAGCGGCGTACTCGACTTTATTCGTCGCGCCGCTGCGGATCCTCAGGTGGTCGCCATCAAGCAGACGCTGTATCGATGCGGCAGCAACAGTCCGATTGTCGCCGCACTGATCGATGCACGACGCCGCGGCAAACAAGTGACGGCCGTCGTTGAACTCAAAGCCCGCTTTGACGAAGAACGCAACATCAACTGGGCCGAGGAAATGGAAAAGGCCGGCGTCAACATCGTCTACGGCTTTGCCGGCCTCAAGATTCACGCCAAACTCTGCCTTGTCGTGCGCCGCGAGGCCGACGGCATGACTCGGTACGTTCACATCTCAACGGGCAACTACAACCCTTCCACCGCGAAGATTTATACAGACTATGCGCTCTTTACGGCCAATGCGGCCATCTGTGCTGACGTCTCCGACCTCTTCAACGTAATGACGGGCTACTCGGATCAGACGACATACCGCCGTCTAGTCGTTTCACCCCACAGTACCCGCAGCTCCATTATTGCTGCGATTGAGCGCGAGGCGGCAGAACACCAGAAAACCGGCAAGGGCGAAATCATCTTTAAGTGCAATCAGCTCGTTGACCGCGCCGTCATTCAGGCGCTCTATGCAGCAAGTCAAGCCGGCGTGAAGATTTCTCTGATCGTCCGCGGCATCTGCTGCCTGCGCCCCAATATTCCGGGCATCAGCGACAATATTCAAGTCGTCAGCATCGTCGGGCGCTTCTTGGAGCATGCTCGAGCTTACTGGTTCCGCAACAACGATGATCCGTTCCTGCTCATCGGCTCAGCCGACCTGATGCCGCGCAATCTCGACGGCCGCATTGAAGTGCTCGTACCGGTGCTCGATCCCGCCATCCGCAGCCGCATCAAGGCCACACTTGACCTGCAGCTTGCCGACAATGTGCAGAGCTGGAAGCTCCAGAGTGACGGCACCTATGTGCGGCTCGCTCCGCCCAGACGCGGAAAAGCTGTGGACTCGCAGGAAGTGCTTGCCAAGCACTACGGACGAGTGGAATAGCGCGTCATAAAAAACACAGCGGGCGGCCTGAGCAAATCAAGCCGCCCGTTCTTTTGAAGCGAAACGGTCAATTACTTCGTCACGCCAGCGGCGAGTTCAACAAGCCTCAGTGTCACCGCAAGGCTCTTCAGCCACGAAGACATGGGCATGAACTCACAGGCACTGTGGAAATTGTGTGCGCCCGTGAAGTAATTCGGCGTCGGAATACCCTGCGTGGAAATGAAGGAACCATCCGTGCCTCCGCGCATGGCAATGTCCTTTACCGTCACATGTTCAATTTCCATCGCGCGGCGCAGCATGTCAATGCATGCACTATTCTCGGGTTTGATAGCGTCGGCAATGTTACCGTAGACATCCTCGATCGTCAGATTGATCTTCGCGCGCGGATAGCGCACGCGCAGGCAGTCGACGATGGCGCGGATAAGCGTCTTTTTTTCTTCATAGCGCTTGAGGCTGTGATCTCGGAGCTTAAGCGACACGCGGCATTTGGCGGGACCGCCCTGAATGCCGTTCACCCATACAAACCCTTCAGTTTTCTCAGTAAATTCCGGCGTTTGACCGCGGTCAAGCATGCCGATGAAGTCGTGCGCGACCAGAATCGGATTCAAAAGCTGTCCCTTTGAAGACATCGGATGTGCGGTAATGCCCTGAATATCCACCCAGGCACTGCCGGCATTGAAGGTCTGCCAAACGATTTCACCGAGTTCGCAGCTGTCAATCGTGTAGGCAAAATCGACCGGGAACTTTGAAAAGTCAATTTTCTTCGCGCCGCAAAGACCAATTTCTTCATCCGGCACGAAAGCAACATAAATATCACCGTGAGGACGACCTTCCTCAACGATGATGTGCAGTGCCGTCATGATGTTGGCAATGGCGGACTTATTGTCTGCGCCGAGCACTGACGTGCCGTCGGAAAGAAGCAGATCGTCGCCTACGTAGCGTTCCACTTCAGGATGTTCAGCCACGCGAAGCCAAAGGTTCTTCTCTGCATTAAGGCAGATGTCGCCCCCTTGATAGTTCTTCACAACCTGCGGATGAATGTCCGGGGAAAGTCCGGCGTCGACCGTATCCAGATGTGCGCACCAACCCACCTTAGGCGCTTGGGCCCCTGCGGGAAGGTTGGAGGGCAGCCGGCCGGTGACGACAGCATATTCGGAAACTTCGACATCCGAGAGCCCGAGCGCTTTAAGTTCTTCGGCAAGCATCTGTGCTAGCACGCGCTGTCCCGCCGTGCTCGGCACAGTTTTTGCACCCGCTTCGCTCTGGGTTGTAACGGCTGCGTAGCGCATAAAGCGCTCGAGCAATTCATTTGCACGATTAATCATAGGGTCCTCACTTCTGCTGTTGGTCCTGCACATTTTTTCTGCCGCATCAACAACTCGCTTCTCAGCTCCGGAGCCTCGTCAAACCCGCCAATGGTTTGTCTTGGCATCAAGGGGAGTCGGAGCTGAGCTGCGGAGCGTCCAGCGAATTATTGGTCTGCTCGTTCTTCGAGAACGGCGATGGCCGGGAGCGTCTTGCCTTCCAGGAACTCGAGGAAAGCACCGCCGCCCGTGGAAATATAGGAAATGCGGTCTTCCACACCGAAGGCGTTGACGGCCGAGACCGTATCACCGCCGCCAGCGATGGAGAAGGCTCCCTTATCGGTCGCCTCGGCAATCGCATAGGCCAGCGCTTCCGTTCCCTTGGCAAAGGGCTTCATCTCAAAGACACCCACCGGACCATTCCAAACGATCGTTCCGGCAGAGCGCAGTTCGTGTGCGAGATGTTCTGCGGTCTTCGGACCCACATCCAGAATCATCTCGTCATCGGCCACTTCATCAACACTGCAAACGCGGTACGGAGCATCAGCCGCAAAAGCCTTGGCCGCCACGACATCGACGGGCATCGGCAGCTTTGCACCCTTCTTTTCAAGAATCTCGAGCACCTTGCGGCATTCGTCCACCAGATCCGGTTCAGCGAGCGACTTGCCGATCGGACGGCCAGCTGCGAGCAAGAACGTATTGAGGATGCCGCCGCCCACGATAAGGCGATCCACTTTCTCGGCGAGATTCGAGAGAATCGTGAGCTTGGTCGACACCTTTGAGCCGGCAACAATCGCGGCGAGCGGGCGAGAGGGGCTGCCGAGCGCCTTGGAAAGTGCTTCGATTTCCTTGGCCATCAAGGGACCCGCACAAGCAATCGGAGCGTACTTCGCCACGCCGACCGTTGTCGCCTCTGCGCGGTGAGCCGTACCGAAGGCATCATTGACATAAACGTCACAAAGCGCAGCGTATTTCTTTGAAAGCGCCTCATCGCACTTCTTTTCACCCACATTGCAGCGGCAGTTTTCCAGCACCACCAGCTCACCGGGCTTCACCTCAACGCCGTCGACCCAATCCTGAACAACCGGTACTTCTCGGCCAAGCAGTTCCCCCAAGCGATCGGCAACGACCTGCAGAGAATCTTCCGGGCGCAAAACGCCTTCCTTAGGACGGCCCAGATGACTCGTCACCATCACGGCCGCACCCGCGAGCAGCGCGGTCTTAATGGCCGGAAGACTTGCCACAATGCGAGCGTCATTGGTGATCGCGCCTTCATCATTGCGGGGCACATTCAGATCACTGCGGATCAGAACACGCTTATCCTTCAAAACGCCCGAGGCGGCCAGGGAATCCAGAGTCTTCACTTGCATGGAAACTGCTCCTTTGCATTAAAAATACGTTGGATCTTCTTTAGACCGTAAGTCCAAAGAAAAAACCGCCTCGCGGGAGCATCCGGCATTCGGACGCTTCCGCGGGCGGCAGATATTGCTTCAGCCAATGAAATTGGGCTTCACTTTACGTCTGATTTTTCAGAGCTTACTTGGCGGCCATCATCGCGCAAGCCGTGTCGAGCATTCGGCAGGAGAAGCCCCACTCATTGTCGTACCAGGCCATAACCTTGACGAGGCGGTCGCCAGACATCTTCGTGAGCGTCGAATCGTAGATAGAGCTGCGCGGATCATGGTTGAAATCAATCGACACCAGCGGCTCATCGTTGTAGCCGAGAATGCCCTTGAGTTCGCCCTCGCTCGCCTCTTTCAGGATCGCATTGATTTCTTCGATCGAGGTCGCGCGTTCTGCCATGAACGTCAGGTCGACAAAGCTCACATTAATCGTCGGAACGCGGACCGCAAAGCCGTCCAGACGGCCCTTGAGCTGCGGCAGCACCAGTCCCACGGCCTTGGCTGCGCCCGTCTTCGTCGGGATCATCGAGTGCGTCGCAGCGCGGGCTCGGCGCAGATCCTTATGGTAGACGTCGGTGAGCACCTGGTCGTTCGTGTACGAATGAATCGTCGTCATCAAACCGTGCTCGATGCCAATTTTGTCCTGCAGGGGCTTGACGAGCGGCGCCAAACCGTTGGTCGTGCAGGAGGCGTTCGACACCACGAGATCTGTGGCCTTAAGCACATCCTGATTAACGCCGTAGACCACCGTCGCGTCCGCGGTCTTGCCAGGGGCCGAAAGCAGCACTTTCTTCGCACCAGATTCGATATGCACCATCGAGGCTTCTTTCGAATTGAAGGCTCCCGTGCACTCCATCACCAGATCGACACCGAGGTCGGCCCAGGGCAGTTCACGGGGATCTCGCGTCTTGAAGACGTGAATGCGATCCCCGCCGACAATCATGTCTTTGCCGTCCGTTTCAACGGGCGTAGTGAAGCGGCCGTGCACCGTGTCGTACTTCAGGAGATGGGCGTTCACTGCAAGGTCGCCCGGAGAATTGATGGCGACGATTTCAACGTCGTGCTGCTTGGCATACTCGTAATGAGCGCGGAGCACGTTGCGGCCGATGCGGCCGAACCCATTGATGGCAACACGGATGGTCATGTCGGAAACTTCCTAGATATTGAAGAAAGGGATGGGTAAAAAAACAAAGGGATTTACTGGAGGAGCGCCTCAACCTTGGAGACGACATTGTCGACCGTAAAGCCGAACTTGATCCAAAGATCCTTGGCCGGCGCGCTCTCACCGAAGCTGTCGACGCCAAGCACGTCGCCGCGCCCCGTAAAGTACTTCCACCAAAGATCAGTCTTTGATGCTTCAATGGCGAGCACCGGCAGTCCCGGCGGGAGCACCGACTGACGATACTCCGTCGACTGGCGGTCAAAACGGTTCGTGCAAGGCATCGATACCACACGGGCATTGATGTTGAGCGCGGCGAGTTTAGCGCGCGCATCCATCGCAAGCCCCACCTCCGTACCGGTCGCGAGCAGCACGACCTGCGCTTCGCCTTCACCCAAGGGAGCTTCGGCGACGACATAGCCGCCCATAGCGATCGCATCCGCATCTACTTCGTCACGGTCGATGAAGGCTGCGTTCTGACGCGAGAAAATCAGGCAGGAAGCGCCGTCTCGGCGCTCGATGGCACTCGCCCAAGCCACAACGGCCTCAATCGTATCGCAGGGACGCCAGACATCCATGCCCGGGATAAGACGCAGCGAGGGAATGTGTTCAACCGACTGATGTGTCGGACCGTCTTCACCGAGCCCGATGGAATCGTGCGTGAAAACGTTGATGGCGCGCAGATTCATCAGCGCGGACATGCGCAGGGCATTGCGCGAATAATCCGAGAAAGTAAGGAACGTCGCGCCGTAGGGAATGAATCCGCCGTAAAGCGCAATGCCGTTCAGAATGGCCGACATGCCAAATTCGCGCACGCCGTAGCTGATGTGACGTGCATGGAAGTCGCCCGTATTCAGGCTCGTCGAGCCCGACCAGTTGGTCAGGTTTGACCCGGTCAAATCAGCCGAACCGCCAAGGAGCTCCGGAAGGACAGGGGCCAGCGCATTAAGCGCCTTTTGACTAGCCTTGCGGGTGGCCACCGTTTCGGCCGCCTCTGCAGCCTGACAAACAGCATCCATGACGGCGGCATCCCATTGGTCAGGAAGATCGCCCGCCAGCCGGCGCTCGAGTTCCTTGGCCAGTTCCGGGTAAGCGGCTTTATAACCCGCATACATCTGCTGCCATTCTTTTTCGATCTTCGCCCCTTCAGCGCGATGATCCCATGCAGCATAAACATCCTGCGGAATCTCAAAAGGACCGTAGGTCCAGCCGAGAGCGGCCTTCGTCGCGGCAATCTCTTCGTCGCCGAGCGCTTCGCCATGCACCTTGGCCGTGCCTTGACGGTTGGGAGAACCCTTGCCGATTGTCGTGCGGCAGATGATAAGCGTCGGTTTCTCTGCGGATTCCTTCGCTTGAGCGATCGCCTGATCAACGGCGTTGATGTCGTGTCCGTCGACCGGACCAATCACATTCCAGCCATAGGCCTCGAATCGGCCGCGGGTGTCATCGCGGAACCAGCCGCGTACATCACCGTCAATCGAAATACCATTGTCATCGTAAAGCGCGATGAGCTTATTGAGCTTCCAGACGCCCGCCAGTGAGCAGACCTCATGGCTGATGCCTTCCATCAGGCAGCCGTCGCCCAAAAACACATACGTACGATTGTCGACGACCGGGAAGCCATCTCGATTGAATTCAGCGGCCAACAGTTTCTCTGCGAGCGCCATGCCGACACCGTTGGCGATACCTTGCCCGAGCGGGCCGGTCGTCGTTTCCACCCCCGGCGTGATATCCACTTCCGGATGTCCCGGCGTGCGGCTGCCAAGCTGGCGGAAAGCTTTCAGATCATCCATTGACAGATCAAAGCCCGTCAGATGAAGCAGTGCGTACTGCAGCATCGAACCGTGGCCGTTGGACAAAATAAAGCGGTCGCGGCCCGACCACTTGGGATCCTGCGGATTGAAGCGCAGATGACGCGTCCAGAGCGCCGTGGCGATGTCTGCCATGCCCATCGGCATGCCGGGGTGGCCGGACTTCGCTTTTTGAACAGCATCCATCGCGAGCGCGCGGATCGCGTTCGCCATCGTCTGGGGGGAGACCTGTGACATGTGTCTTGCTTTTGCGGAAGAGAGAAGGTGAGAGCTTGAGCGGGGAATACTCCGTCTTTAAGGAGCCCCTGCTGAAACTAAAGATTTTATCATTTAAGGGTGGTCGATTCGATGCTTAAAACAAACATGACGACCGAAGCCAATCCGGCTCAAACCATCTGACTCCGTGTCGGACCGTCCATTTCCCCCGTTCCTTCCGCTGTACTCCCCCATGCCGACGCCGCGCTTTTTCATCGACGCCCCTACTGACGCCTTCCAACTGGGCGGACGCTTTGAACTGCCTCCCAAAACCGCTCGTCATGCCGGTCGATCGCTCAGACTGGCCGCGGGTGAGATCGTTGAACTCTTTAACGGTACGGGAGCTGCCTGGTCGGGGCCCGTCGGTTTTTCGGACGCCTCGGCCTGGGTGGAGCTAGAGCACCGCACGGACCGCACAGCAGAGTCTCCCCTGGCGATAACGCTCCTTCAAAGCCTCGTTGCACCGGAAAAAGCAGACTGGATCGTCGAAAAAGCTGTTGAAGCCGGCATCTCTGAAATTGTCTTCATGCCGGCCGAACGCAGCGTGACGAAGCTTGCCGGGGAACGCTTGGAAAAGCGTCTGGCCCGTCTCACCGACATTGCCCGCTCGGCGGCTGAACAGTGCGGCCGCAATGTCGTGCCCCTCGTTCGGGCAGTTCCCTCTCTTGAAGCCGGCTTTAAGACTGTTTCTGGAGGCGTCAAATTTATTCTGGCGCCCGGTGCTGATGCCTCTGCGGCTTCGAGCATGCTGCCGGGGCTCCTCTCCGTCGCCTTTGCCGTCGGACCCGAGGGCGGGTTCTCTGCTCGCGAAATCGAGCTCGCCGCCGCTCACGGCTGGCGGCCTCAGCTTCTGGGGCCGCGTGTTCTGCGCACAGAAACCGCAGGACTGGCCGCGGCTATTTGGGCTCAGACACTTGTCGGTGATCTTCCTCGTGCCTGCTGAGGCCCATCAGGAAAAAAGAGCGCCGCATTCTGCTGCAGACACGCTCTTCTTCGTTTCAATATCAGCCGATAAAAGCTTAGCTTTCAGTACTGCTGCCGTCAGCTGAATCTGACGACCGGCGGTTTTCCGCCACTGCATCGCTCTCGGGCGCGAGGCGTTTCACACTGCCGCCCTGCTGCGCACGCGTTTCCAAGAGCTGCATCCATTCACCGTAGCCAAGATTGCGGGGACGATGTTTCGCGTTATATGCGGGCCCCGTCCGATTGGCTCGCGAGAGCTCCACCGCACGGTCCGAGTCACCGGCTGCAGCGACCTGCAGACGGCTACGTTCTTTAAACACCTTAGCGGCGTAACCGTTGTCGCTCGACTGATTGCCCGCGCCGTAGTAATGCTTGAGGCCCTGCGAAACGCTGCCTGTTCGGTCAATGAGACGCGCGAGAATGGAAGCGCCCACCACCATGTTGGGATAGGGTTCCATTGCGGCCTTTGCACCGCCGAAGGCTTTGAATTTCTCTGTATGCACGCTGGTCATGACCTGCATGAGCCCTTCTGCGCCAGAGCCGTTTTTGGCCTTAGGATTAAAACTCGATTCGGTAGCCGCTACCGAAAGAATAAGCAGCGGATCAA
>UMFU01016410.1_pt1 | contig 11366 bp, 11 predicted proteins | sample 1965091 | NCBI WGS metagenome assembly UMFU01 (sample SAMEA4836054, study PRJEB28245) | human gut metagenome | biome: gut microbiome; material: fecal sample | place: Denmark | collected 2008
ATGTTTGACTGCGAATAATTGCTTGATGTTGGAGATGAACGGGTTGGGGCGACATGAAACACGAGATTGTGCTGCTTGAATCGGAAGATGGCGAAGTTAAGCTCGGCGTCGAGCTTGGCGGAGACACGGCTTGGCTTACTGAAGATCAGATGGCCGCTCTTTTTGGGCGAGACGAAGCAGAAATCGCGAGACATATTGCCAACGTGTATGAAGAAGGGGAAGCCGATCGCGAGGCGACGTGCGCAAAAATCGCGCAAACCCAGGCTGAAGACGGTGCGGGCGTCCCTCTCGAAGAGGAGGCGTTCAGCCTCGATGTTGCCATTTCAGTCGCCTATCGCGTGGAATCGAAGCGCGCTGTCGAGTTTCGCCGATGGGCGGCGGGTGTGCTGCGCCAATACGTGGTCGATGGCTATGCCGCAAACGAGCGCCGCCTTGCACAGTTGGGGAAAATTGCCCAGGTCGTGGATTGCATTCCGAATTCTTCCGAGGCGAAAGACATCCTCTCGGTCATCAGGGCGTATTCGGGTGCGCTCGATTTGCTCGACGACTACGACCATCGGCGAATCGCGAAGCCGAAGGGCCGCGCGGCGACGTACGTGCTTAATTACGACGAATGCCGAAGCCTTATCGCGTCAATGAAGTTCTCGCGCGACAGCGACCTGTTCGGCGTCGAGAAGGACGACTCCTTCCGCTCGAGCATCGCGGCGATCTACCAGGGCTTCGGCGGGCAGGACATGTATCCGACTATTGGGGAAAAGGGCGCGAACCTGCTGTATTTCGTCGTGAAGAACCACTCGTTCCACGACGGCAACAAACGTATTGCCGCCGCGCTTTTCCTGTACTTCTTGAACATGAACGATGCGTTGTGGGCCGATGGCGCCAAATGCATTTCCGACAGCGCGTTGGTCGCGCTTACCATCATGATTGCAGAATCGAGGCCCGACGAGAAAGAGGCCATGGTGGCGCTCGCCATGAGCTTCTTGTCGATAGGGTAAACCGGCTTTCGCCATGGCGCATGCCAGGGTCTGGGTCGCGATAGTTGGTATATGCAGGCTCAGGCGGCGGACGAGCTTTTGCCGGGCCCATTTCCTTTGCCTTGGGACGCTTCAATGGTTTTGGATATACTCGAAACTACGAGTGGAAACGAAAAAGTTTCAGGTATGTCTGAAACTATCGAGGAAAGTGGCTGGCCGTGATCATCTTTGAGATACGCAAGACGGCTAATTATGATTTGGATGGCATCGACTATGAATTCATCTCGTTCGAGTCTCCTCAGGAGATGAAGGAGAAGGTCGTCAAGCGAAATGAAGAATCCAACAAGTCAAGAATCCTTGCTGGCTATTGTTGGAATTGGCCTAAAGCCGGTCGGTCTGACACCAATGCCCACGAGATAAAAATTGGCGATTTTGAAATAAGCTGGAACCTTGACGAGGGGGAAGCATTCGCCATAAGCCCCACTTCAATCAACGAAGCCGGCTGCATTCATACGACGCAAGGCCTGGAATTCGAATACGTGGGGGTTATTATCGGCGACGACTTGCGTTACGGAACGGTCATCTCGTTACCGACTATACAAAACGCGCCAAAACGGACCAGTCGATAAAAGGCTTGAAGAAAATGGAAAAGGAAGACCCCGAGTGCGCCCATGGCTTGGCGGATGAAATTATCAAGAACACCTATCGCACGCTTATGCCGCGTGGAATGAAGGGCTGTTACGTCTACGCAACCGACCCGGGCTTGCGGGAGTATCTCAAAGTGCGGTGCGAGAAGTCGTACCACTACCATGTGGTGTCCGTCTAAATGCATGGCTGGCTATGCAGGCGCATTGGATTCGATGTAAGTCGAAGTTCTGCTCCCTCAATCCCTCAAGCACATAACGGTTGGCTTCCACAAGAAACGCCTCGTCGAACTTGAATTCTGCGGCTCGCTTTTCAAAATCGGCCGAGTCTATTCCCAGCTCGACGATGTGGCTGCGCACGGTGCGCGATAGTAGCCAGGCAATGTCGACGTTTTCGCCGTCGGCCAGGCAGCGGTACAGGTATTCGTACGCGCCGCCCATGGCGAACGTGATGCCGTTCAAAATGCGTCCCTCGTCGATGCCGCTCGCTCCGGGGCGGTCGTGCTGCCATTCGGCCATAAGGCCCACAATCGCGCGCGAAATTTCGCGGCGTGACACGATGTCTTGCGTCAGCGCCTTCAGGGATTCATTGCGCAGCAGCACGTGGAAGTGGATTTGGCCGTTGGTGAAGAAATCCACGAAGCAATCGCCCGATTCGGCATGCTTTCGCGCGATGAACTCGTACGAGCATTCGATGAGCTTCTGCGCGAAATCCAGCAAAAACTAGCTCTTTTTGGGTAATAGTACTGCACAAGGGTGCGCTTGCGGCCGCTTAGTTCGGCGATGGCGGTGTAGCTGGTTTTCGCGTAGCCCCGCTGCATCAGCAGGGAAAACGCGTTGCATCGAATAATGTCACGCTTGTCGACGCTCATAATTTCCTCAAGCGACGTGATGCCTTGTGCCATGTGCGGCCTCCTTGTGTTGTAAGTATGCATGAGTAGAATCTATACGCGTATAGCGCAGATAGTAAAGCGCGGCGGCGGAGAAGTCAGCAAGGAAGATTGGGTTTCGGCGGATGCGATTTCCGAGGCGGAAGTACGACGTATATTTATGCGAACGCATAAATATCTGGGATATAGCCTAAGATTTATGCGTTCGCATAAAAATTGGCAAAACGTGCTAAAATAACTGCGTTCGCATAAATGAGGTGAATCATGAACGTTTACGCATGCAAAGACATCGGCAAAATCGTCGCCGCCGAACGAAAAAAACAAGGGCTTACTCAGACTCAATTGGCGGGCTTTTGCAATGTGGGCATCACCTTCATCTCGAACCTCGAAAACGGCAAAGGAACCGCCGAAATCGACAAAGTGCTCAACGTCGTGCTTATGCTTGGCCTGGACATATCGATAACAAGGAGGGGCGAATGAACGCAATTGCGATAGCGCGTGTGACGCAATCTGGCGTTGTGCGTGTGGGGAAAATAATCCGTTCGCTCAGGCGGGCAACATTTCGGTATGACGCGGAATATCTCTCGAATAACTGCTCGATGCCTCTCTCACGATCATTGCCGCTTAGAAGCGAAGAGTACGAAGAAGACGAGTTTCGCCCCTATTTCGAAGGCCTGCTTGCCGAGGGGCCAACGCGTGATGCGCTGGCAGCAGAGCTGGGCGTGAAAAGCGACGATTATTTGTCGGTGCTTGCTCTGTGCGGGCGCGATTGCATAGGTGATGTGCTGGCGTGGAACGAGGTCGCCGATCAAGAGCCTTCCTGCAATGGGTTGTCCGAGATTCCCATATCAGAAAAGGAGCTTCGCGTATTTTTCCGCGGCCTGCCAGAGGCTGCAGAGCAAAATGCGGAATCCAGGCTCTCTTTGGCTGGCAATCAAAACAAAATCGGACTGAGGCGTGAGGGTGATGCGTGGTTTCGGCCTTTGGGGCTTGCTGCAACTACCCACATTTTGAAGGCGAGCAACCTTCGAGACATTCCTGAAATCGAATTTCTTTGCATGAAGGCAGCCGCAGCATGCGGGATAGCCGCTGCGAATGTTCGGCTGTGCGATTACGGAAGGCCCGTGCTTGCGGTGGAGAGGTTTGACCGCAGGATTGTTGGCGGGCCGGGAAGGTTGGTCGTCGAAAGGCTTCATCAGGAGGATTTGGCTCAGGCTTTCGGCGTTTTGCCGGTGGGTAAATATGCGGAGCTCGACGGCGGATCGGTTGAGCGTATTGCTGCTTTGATTAGGAAGAATTCAGCAAATCCGATTGCTGATATCGCGGAATTGGCAAAGACGCTGTGCTTCAACTATGCGATTGGAAATTGCGATGCTCATTTGAAAAACTATTCGCTCGTTTCGGGTTCGGCAGTGAGTGGAAAGGTGACGATTTCGCTTGCGCCTGCATACGATTTGGTAAGCACGACGTATTGCCCGCGATTTGATCACGATTTGGCCATGAACTACGGCGATACGCGCGATATAGACGAAGTCGGCGTTTCGTGTTTCGCTGGGGTGGCAAAAGCATTGGGGATGGCCCCTAAGAATCTGGCAAAACTTGCAAAGCCTATCGTTGATGGCCTTGATAGCGCCGTGCGCGACGCGGGCGATGGCAAGTATGGCGAGGTGCTGGAAACTACTCCCTATGTCGCAGACAATCTGCGCGACGACATGGCTTGTCGACTCGAGGTTTTGGGTGCTTTCGTGGATACTGCGTAGGTCTATCTTGCTGGCCTGCAGTGTTGTCGTTGGAAACTGTTGCGCAGCAGCACGCGGAAGTGGATTTCGCCGGCGAAGAAGTTTGCGAAGTGGCCGTCCGGTTCCGCGCGCTTGCTGCTTAGCCTACAAGGCTTTACGCTGTTAGGCATGTTATCGGTACTACGAGTACGCCGTCTTCGCGCCTCGTCGCGAATCCTCCTGGGGTATTTACGGCACAAACCGCCGGCTCGCCCATGACCGTGGTGTCGATTCTGTCTTTGAGGCGCAGGAGGCTTTGCCCCGTCATCGACGAGCGCCGTTCCGAGCTTCATTTCGAAAAGCGCATAGCGTCCGTCACGCAGCTGCACGACGGCATCGGCTTCGCGGCCGGTTTCGTCGTGATAATGAAATACCTCTCCGTTAATGACCTGCGCGTATGTGCGCAAATCGCGTACGCATAGGGTTTCGAATAAAGGCCCATGGTGACGGTGTCCATAAGCAGCGTTTTCGGGCTTGCGCCCAATGCTGCGGCGGCTATTGACGGGCAAACAAAATGCCTGGTCGGGGTTTTTGTTATGCGTGATTTTGCACGCAGCGATGGAGTCCACGCGGAAAGGTCGTGGATGACATAAAGCCTGCGAAGAGCTGCCAGGTAACCGTTCACGGTATTTCGGGGCAAATCGATGTCGCGTGCTTTGAGGTCTTTCAAAATGGTCGATTGCGTTGCTTGCGATGCGCTGACGCGCGCGTACTCGCGCATGATAAGACGTGCGTATTGGGGGTTGAGGGTTATGCGGTCTGCACGTGAAATATCCTGCTCGGCGATGGTCGAAAGGTAATCGAGCGCCATTTCGAGTGAAGCTTCCTTGCTCTTCGAGGTCACGGCGCGCGGCCATCCGCCACGGCAAATGGGATACGCCATGTCTTCAATATCGCATTCGGAGTAGCCGGAGTAGTCGAGCTGTCCGTCGAAAAGGTTGGCGAGCGATACTTCTGCGGTCGATTCTTTCGACTCGGCAAGACTCATGGGAGCCATGTCGATCGAGACAATGCGGCCAGCGCCGGAATGCGATGGCATTGCGGTTGGCGTTGATGAACCCGCAAGCAAGAAAAGGCCAGGCTCGTTTTCTTGGTCGACGTAGAAACGGACGGCATCCCAAAGCTGCGGCGCTTCCTGCCATCCGTCGATGAGTCGAGGCGCGCTGCCTTCTAACGGAACGGAGGGTTTTGTTTCGGCGAGCAGGCGATAATCATTTCTCTTGTTGGGTCTTGCATCATCAGGGCGCTTTTTGCATGCTACAAAGCGGACTGCGTTTTCCGCGCCATTTTGGCCCCCTGATTTCGACTGCTCCGACATATTCAAGTTTTCGTTGAATGGTTTGGTCGATAAAACGGGAAAAATAGTGAGCGGTATCGAGTTTCTGGTTCGCCATAGTTTCGCCTGTTCAAAAAAAGAGTACATCAATGCAACCAACCGATTGCGGAAATTTTGACCCGCCGATTGCGGATTTTGCCATAAGGAAGGGCGCCTGGCTTTCGGCTGGGCGCCCTATGAAGCATCCTCTGCGCGGAATGCCATTTCCTTTGGGGTTCCTTATTTCCCCTTCACCATGGTGAGCGAAATCTTTTTGCGGCCGCGGTCGACCTTTTCCACCAAAACCGTTACGGTGTCGTCCATGCTGTCTTAAAGGCTATTTCTTCCAAATATACGAAACGTATATTTCTGTGACCTGCGTGTTTCTTCTATTCTCCGTTTTGCTTCGGGAGGGAATTCCTGGAAGCGAATACGTTGAGACCCAACATAGAGGGGGAAATGCTATGAAGCACATCGACGAAGGGGAGAACCAGCAGATGCGGGAAGGGGTGTCGCGACGCGACTTCATTCGTGGTGCTACGCTTGCCGCAGGTGCTTTGGGCGCCATGGGCGTTGTGGGCTGTTCTCCGAAGCAAGATTCGGGCGAAAAAACGAAAACCTCTTCATTGGGCGACGCCGCGGGCACATTTGAAAGCGATGCGGAGATGACTGCTGGCTCCGACGGGCTGGTGCCCGACACCAGTACCGACAAAACGTATTTGCCGCGTCGCGGCGAATACCCCACCCCGAAAGCGACGGCGCCCGACCAGACGGAATACAGCTGTGATGTTTTGGTTGTCGGCGGCGGTCTTACGGGCTTGAACGCCGCATATGCGGCTGCGCAAGCCGGCAAAAATGTCATCCTGGCTGAGAAGAGCACGCCTGGCTATGGCGGCTTGTCGGCCTGGCCCAGCTGCACCGCGTACTACGATCCTGAGCTTGATGCCGACATGGACACGTGGGACCAGTACATGCGCAACAGCTGCGATTGCTTCGCCAACCTCAATTGGGAAGATGCGTGGTGCGAAGAGTCCAAAGATGCCTTCCGTCGTTTGAAGGATTGGGGCTGGATTTCGTCCTATGACCGAGCTGCCGACACCGAGTATTGGGTGGATGGCAACATCTATCACGACGACCTGAAGGGCTATAAGAACAGCGTCCCCGACCGCCGCAAGGTCTTCTGCGAAGTGCTGAACGACAATGGTGTTAAGGTTCTCGATCACATTATGATTACCGATATCGTGGAATCGAACGGGGCATGCGTGGGCGCCGTCGGCCTTCACTATCAAAGTGAAACGTTCGTCAGCATTGCTGCCAAGGCGGTTATCCTGGCAACGGGCAATGGCGTGATCAAGCCCATGGGTTACCCAATTGGCTCCGATACCTACGATGGCGTGTGGATTGGTTATCAGCATGGACTGCCGATTACTGGCCTGGAATTTGAAGACTTCCATATGACCACGAGCTACGCGCCATCCAACTCGCTTACGAACAATGCTTATCCCTATCTTGAGCCCATTTGGCCAACCGGTGGCACTGTAAGCGCCGACACGCTGAGCAAGTATAAGGGCGTCAACGAACGCTACACGGAATTTGCCAATGGCTTCAGCCTTGAGAAAAACGACGTCACCTTGATGGATGGTGAAGAAAAGGGCGCAGCGGCTTCGGTTGCCAGTCAGAATGGCAACGAGGACGACCCGCGCAAGGGCAAGATGACAAGCCCCTTGCCCAAGGGTCACGTTTACGGTGCGGCGACGGGCATGAGTGTGCACACGGCGGCCGGTATTTGGTGCGGCATTGACGATCTGACCTGTGCGACGCCGCTTCCCGGACTGTACGCCGCAGGAGACGGAACTAACGGTTGCTACGTTGGCGGTCCCTGCTATGGCGCTCAACGCGGTTCCACGTCGAGCTTTATGTCGGTGCAAGGCTGCCACGCCGGAACGTACGCCGCGGAATACGCCGACACCGTGGGCGATGTCACCCTGCCGGCCGACAAGGTCGAGCAGCTGCGCGATGCCGCTTTGGCTCCTACGACGCTCGAGCGCGGCTATCACCCCGAGTGGATTCGCGAGGTGTTGCACTCCATTATGGCTCCCGGTTGGGTGAACTGGGGCGGGGCTACCGAGGAAACGCTCAACGCCGCGCTTACCAACATCACCACGCTGCGCGATTTGGTGCAAGGGAAAGTGTATGCGCAGTCGGGCCATGCTTTGCGCCAAGCGCATGAAGTTCAGCACCTGTTGCTTGCGATGGAGCTGAAAGTGAGAGCCAAACTCGAGCGCAAAGAGTCTCGTGGCCACCACTATCGCAAAGACTATCCTATGCGCGATGATTCGTATTTGCATTACATCACCGAGACGAAGGGCGAAGACGGCAACGTTGTGTTCGGCAAGGTGGAGCTTCCCGAGCGTTGGACGGGCGATTTGAGCGCTCCCTACACCGAGCGTTACCCCGGGCCGCAGAACCCGCTTGATGCTGCAATGAATTATCCCGAAGCGAAGAAATAAAGGGAAGGAATGGTCTCCCATGTCAGTTATTCGACAGGATTTATCGGCATGCATTGGCTGTGGAACGTGCGCGATGGTGTGCCCCATGGACGTGTTCAGGCTCGATACCGAACATCAGAAATCGGTCATCGCCTATGTGCAGAGCTGCCAAACGTGTGGGCAGTGCTGGTTGAATTGCCCGACCGATTCCATCGGCTTGCAGGATGCTGAAATCAGTTTCGGTATGAATTACGGACGCTAGCGCATCTCAAAAAAACGATAGCTCCGCCAACTTGGCCCGGAGAGGCAACCCCTCCTGCTTCTCCGGGTATTTTTACGCCAAGGGGCGGCGTTCGTCGACGTAATCGATGAGTTCCTGTTTGGATTTGATCCCTAGTTTGCGGTACACGCGCGACGTGTAGCTTTTAATCGTCGGCTCCGAGAGGAAGAGCTTTTCGGCGATGCGTTTTGCACTATAGCCGCGGTATACGTACGCCGCGATTTCGAGCTCGCGTGGCGTAAGCGCGGCTTGGGAAAGCACGGTTTCAGCTGATTGCTGGATGGATTGTTGCATCGAGGAAGATGCGTTGCGGGAAATGCGAATGACGTATGAAGACAGGAAGGCGAGGGCCCCAATTGCCGTTGCGCACAGCGCAATGGTGACAAGCGGAAGTACCCAATCGCTTGTAGCGGCTATTTCTCCAAGGGGCGTAAGGTAGCGAACGTCGAACGAGATAAGCCACGGCAGCACCACGATGGCTATGCCGTAGAGGGCGAAAATGCGTATTCCCGAGATGCCTTTGGTCGAGGCTTGGTGGGCAAGAAGCATCCAAAGAAACGCTTCCAGGCAATGCTCGTCGGCGATAAGCACGCGCCGTGCCAGCGAGCCCCCGTCGGTTGAGAAAAAGAGCGAAACAGCTCCAAGGCCCGCAAGGTACCCAGCAACAAGCGTGATGAAAATAACGGTAAGCCGGTGCGGCGATGGCTGCGACTTGGTGAGAAATGCTGTGACGCATAAGAACACGACAAGGCAGATGGACGCGGCAAGGCATTTATTGCCAACCGAGGCATCGCCATTGAACTGGGGTATTTGGAGCCGAACGTGAATTACGCAGAAATAAATGAGTAATAAGGTGAATACGATAATGCTCCACGGTAATTGCTTCATAGACGTTTCGTCGTTGGCATGGACGTCGCCATGGTACACCGTTGAGCGTGTGACAATTGCGCTAGCGCCGCATCCTAGGGCGCATATTTCGAGGAAGAGATTCTGCGAAAAGCCCAAGGCGTATGCGAGCAGCGTGAACGCCTGCGACAGAACGAACGAAAGTGCGGTATGAAGGGCAACAGTGCCTGCATCGGTATTCGAAAACGCTGTGCCCCAAAATACTGTGAAATATGCCGTGAAAACGGCAATGCCAAGCATGGCCGCGTAAGTGGCGGCCGCGGATGCGACGAGGATGTTGGGAATCGATAGGGCCGCCAGCCCCGATGCGCCGACAAGCGCTATGGCAGCACAGGCGATTTTGTTGTGCTGCGAGAGAGTGGCGATGCGTTTCGAGATGAAGAATGCCAGCGCGAAAAGGGCAATAAGTGCAATCGAATATAAGAGATGGAGTCCAGCAATAAACGCCGGGTCGAACCTGTCGACCTTCGCCACGAGGGAGAGGGGGTAGAAGCCCGATGATTGAAGGCACGGCCACAAAAACGCCAATCCCGCTATGAGTTGCCAAGGGGCATTGCTCAGCTGTTGTTTCGACAATTTCTCCATGGCGTCCATAATAATCGACTTCCGGTTTTGGACGCCATGGAGATTTGTTGCAGGGCTTTCTTTTAAGGAGGGCATTCGGTCCTTCGGGGCCGGATGCCCTCCGCTCTTTTCTGTGAGCTCACTGCTGGCGTCTTATTTCCCCTTCACCATGGTGAGGGAGATTTTCTTGCGGTCTCGGTCGACCTTTTCCACCCACACGTTCACGGTGTCGCCCACGCGAACCACATCGCTCGGGTGCTTCACGAAGCGATTGGCGAGTTTCGAAATGTGCACGAGGCCGTCTTGATGCACGCCGATGTCGACGAACGCACCGAAATCGACCACATTGCGCACGGTGCCCTTCAGCTCCATGCCCGGTTCAAGGTCGTCGATGGAAAGCGCCGAGCGGCTGAACACGACTTCAGGAGCGTCGTCGCGCGGGTCGCGGCCGGGCTTTTTCAGCTCGTCGATAATATCGATGAGCGTCAGAATGCCGCAGTCGAGCTGTCCGGCCAATTCGGCCACGCTGCCTGCGCGCTTCTCGATATCGGGAATGCCGCCGCGCTCGAGCTCGCTCGCCGACACGCCGGCCCGCTTGAGCACTTCGGTTGCCACCGGGTAGCTTTCGGGGTGCACGCTCGTGGCGTCGAGTGGGTTTTTGCCGCCCGCAATGCGCAAAAAGCCCGCAGCGTTCAGGTAGGCCTTTGGCCCCAGCTTGGGAACCTTCTTCAGCTCGCGACGATCGGCGAAGGCGCCGTTTTCTTCGCGATAGGCCACGATATTTTTGGCTACCGTCGACGTGATGCCCGAAACGTAGCTCAAAAGGCTCGCGCTGGCGGTGTTCACGTCCACGCCCACGCGGTTTACGACGTCTTCGACCACGTACCCCAGCGTACGAGCAAGTTCTGCCTGGTCAAGGTCGTGCTGGTACTGGCCCACGCCAATCGATTGCGGTGGAATTTTCACGAGCTCGGCCAGCGGGTCTTGAAGACGACGGCCAAGGCTCATCGCACCGCGCACGGTGACGTCCAGGTCGGGATATTCCTGGCTGGCGAGTTCCGATGCCGAATATACCGACGCGCCGGCCTCATTCACGATGGTGTAGCGCAAATCGGGCGCTTGCTCGGCGATGAACTCCGACACCACCTCCTCGGTTTCGCGGCTCGCGGTGCCGTTGCCAATCACGATGGTGTTCACGCGGTCTTTCTTCACGAGACGGGCGAGCTCGCGTTTGGTGCCTGCCACGTCGCCGCGCGGCTTGGTGGGGTAGACCACGCTGTGGTCGAGCAGCTTGCCGGTTTCGTCCATCACAGCAATTTTGCAGCCGGTTCGATACCCCGGGTCGAGGGCCAGCACGCGCGCGCCGCGTACGGGACGGGCCGACAGCAGACCCTCGAGGTTTTTAGCGAACACATTGATCGCCTCGGTTTGCGCGCGCACGGTAAGCTTCGCGCGGGCCTCGCGTTCGAGCGACGGCGCCATGAGGCGCTTGTAGCCATCGGCGATGGCGGCGGCGAACACGGGCG
>UMFU01028480.1_pt1 | contig 11240 bp, 9 predicted proteins | sample 1965091 | NCBI WGS metagenome assembly UMFU01 (sample SAMEA4836054, study PRJEB28245) | human gut metagenome | biome: gut microbiome; material: fecal sample | place: Denmark | collected 2008
ATGGGATCGCGCGCCACGATGCAGCAGAAGACCGACTTCTGCTCGAGCGTGAGGTCGCCGTCGTCGAAGATCGGGCGGATACGCCGCGCCCAGAACCTATCGCCGACCGTCATCCTCGCCGTGCCGGCCTGATTCCCGGCGGAATCTTTCCTTCCCATATGCCATCCCTCCATGGTCATCCATCGCGGGCCCGCGCCCGCATCCTGTGTCTGTATCTACCCAAATGTGCAGATGCGTAATCGCACAAATGCGCAAAAACGAAAATGTGCGGTTTCGTATATGCGCATACGCGTACATGCGTATGTATGCTGATGTGTGGGATGAAAAAGGCACAGGCCGTTTGGACCCGTGCCTGAATCAGCGCGCGTCGACCTTGAGGAAAGTCGATACCTTGATCTCGCTCTGCCCGCCGGCCTCGGCCCTCCTCGGACGGCCGTCGAGAAACGATGCCGCCCTCGCCTCGGCCAGCTCCCCCTCGAGCACCACGGCGACGCCGGGGGCGAGGGAGGCCGCCACGGCCATCGCCACCGGGCCGAACGCGACGCAGTGGAACCTATGCTCCACGCGGCGCGAGCCCGCCGCCTTCTCCTGGGACAGGCAGAAGCGCGCGTGCGCGGGCCCCCTGTCCGGCTCCGTGAACTCCACGGGCCCGAACACGAGCCCCGACACCACGATCCTGTTGACCGTTTCCAAACCCCGACTCCTTCCTTCCCAAGCCATCCGTCTCGGAGGGTAAGCCGCCGGCTGCGGCGGCCTGGGGCTCTTTATGCCCACTGAGGGGGAGTTTCAACACACGGGTTGCGCGATTTACGGCAAACGAAGGCGCTTTTCTCCATAAACGGTCCATATGGAGAGAAAAACACAACTCGATCGATAGCATTTCCGCGGTTCGCCCATGGGATTGGTCGGCATTGGGTCGGAATCGGAGCCACGGGGTCTCGAGGTTTCCACGCCCTAAAAATGAAAAAGCCCCCTGAACAGGGGGTTTGTAAATAGGAGGGAGCGATAATTGCAGCCATCGAACAGCACCGCACTCCTGCGTTGCTTTGCCATTGCGAACAGGCGCCCCGCTATTCGCCTTCGGCGGCGCGAACGGTGGTCTGGCGCATCCACTCATACATGACCGCCGTGCACGCCTGGGCAACGTTAAGGGAACCAACATGGCCTGCCTGCGGCAGTTTTACCAGGAAGTCGCACTTCTCGAGCGTGAGACGAGCAAGACCTTCGGCCTCATTGCCCATTACAAGCGCGATTTTGCCATAGAGCGGGGCTTCCCATACCGTATGCTGAGCTTTCTCGCTCGCGCCAGCAACCCAGAAGCCAGCTTTCTTCAGGCGGTCAATCGCCGAAGCAAGGTTGGTCGCCTGGGCGCAGCGCACATGGTTAATGGCGCCCGCCGAGCTTTTATAGGTAGCCGCGGTCACGCTCGCCGAGCGTTTGCCCGGAATAATGAGGCCGCTCGCGCCAATCACGTCAACCGAACGCGCGATGGCGCCAAGGTTGCCCGCATCGGTAATGTGATCGAGCAGCACCACGAGCGCGGCGCCATTGTTCTTTTCGGCATCGCGCTCGGCAATTTTCAGAATGTCGGTGACGCTGGAGTACTGGTACGGCTTCGCATGCGCCATAACGCCCTGATGGCTGCCGCGCTCGCTGCGCTCGTCGAGCACCTTGCGAGGCACGGTTTTCACGGGCACGTCGTACTGCTTTGCCTTGCGCAAAATGTCTTTGATTTGGCTATCTTGCTGAACGTTGTCGGCCATAAGCACGGAAATGAGCGGCATTTGCGCACGCAATGCCTCAATGACCGGGCGTTTTCCTTCAATATAGTCTGCCACGTGGGCTCCTTTTCATGTGCATTAAGCACTCAGTCGTTTTCGCTCCGGCGGTGCGGTCCTGTCCATAACCACGCCGGGCTACCGTTCGCTTCGCTCACTATGCGCCCGCCTGGCCGCATTTCATATTGAGAAGAAATGCCCATATGAACGCAGACGGTCACAAACAGGGCCGCGCCGCCGGAGCGAAAACGACGAAGCGACCCAACCCTTGGTTATTTCGCCTTGACGCGAGCGCCGGCGGCGGTGTCTTCCACCACCAAGCCAAGCTCGCCCAAAGCATCACGAATGGCATCGGCCACGGCCCAGTCTTTCGCGGCGCGCGCTTCAGCACGAGCGGCAATAAGGGCTTCGGCAGCCTCGGCCGTGTCGTCGCCGGCGTAACCAGCGCGCTCAGCAGCAAGCGCAATGATTTCGACAGGCAACTCCGCCTCCTGCTCGGGAAGTTCGATGCCCAAAACATCCATGGAGCGCTCGATGAACTCGGCAGCCGCAACTACCACCTCGGCATTAACCGCACCGTCGGCGGCATCGAGGTATGAGTTCGCTTCGGTGATGAAGCCGAAGAATGCGCCCAGGGCACCTGCGGTGTTGAAGTCGTCATCCATGCAGGCCTTGAACTCGGCATCAGCCGCCGCAACAGCGTCGGCGAGTTTTTGAGCCAGCGCGGCATCGGGCTCGCCCGTCGCGTGGACCGCAGCCCAACGCAGGTTCTGAGCCGTGCCCGCAATACGGGCCAGCGAGCTTTCCGCGCCTTCCAGGCGCTCGAAGCTGAAATCGAGCGGGCTGCGATAGTGCGTTTGCAGCATGAGCAGGCGAAGCGCTGCCGCCGAATGTTTCTCGAGCACTTCTTCGAGCGTGAAGAAATTGCCGAGCGACTTCGACATCTTCTCACCGTTCACCAACAGCATGCCCGTGTGCATCCACGTGTTCGAAAAGCCCTGGTGCCATGCGCACGTTGCCTGCGCGCATTCGTTTTCGTGGTGAGGGAACGCAAGGTCGCTGCCGCCGCCATGAATGTCGATGGGCACACCCAGGTAGCGATGCACCATGGCAGCGCATTCGGTATGCCAGCCAGGGCGCCCTTCGCCCCAGGGGCTTTTCCAGCTGGGTTCACCCGGTTTAGCGGCCTTCCACAAGGCGAAGTCGAGCGGATCGCGCTTGATTTCATTTTCCTCAATGCGCGCGCCTACCATAAGGTCGTCGATATTGCGGCCAGACACTTCACCATAGGTCTCGTCGCTGCGCACCGAGAAATACACGTCTCCGTTCTCGACCGCATAGGCATGGCCCTGCTCAATGAGCGTTTTGATCATGGCGATCATAGGACCAATTTCTTTGGTAGCGCGCGGGCGCACATCGGGGTCGATCACGTTCGCGCGACGCATGACGTCGATGAACTTGTTCGAAAATTCCGTGGCCACCTCGGCGGCTGTGCGACCCTGCTCGTTGGCTCGATTGATAATCTTGTCATCAACGTCGGTCAGATTCTGGGCAAACGTCACTTCGTAACCGCTCGCGATGAGCCAGCGGCGAATAACGTCGAAACTGATAAACGTGCGGGCGTTGCCAATGTGGATATTGTCATACACCGTGGGGCCGCACACATACATGCGCACCTTGCCCGGCTCGATAGGCTCGAACTCTGCCTTTTTATGGGTTTGGGAGCTGTAGATTTGCACGATTCCTCCTGGTTATTCTGAGTCCGACGCAACGTCGGGAGTGGTTTTCGCGGGGCCTCCGATAGTTTTGCCTTGCGCCTGAGCCGCAAGCAGCGTTTCCAGGCGAGCAACACGCGCCTGGAGTTCGACGACGTCGGCAGTCGTGGGGTCGGGCAGGCATTCGCGACGAGCGGCGGCGTCTTTCTCTTCCTGCTGCACGAGTTTGCCGTTGCGCACCACAACGCGCGCGGGAACGCCGACCACGGTGCAATTCTCAGGCACGTCCTCGACGACAACCGCGCCGCCACCGACCTTCGAATTGTCGTGAATGGTAATACTGCCAAGAACCGCCGCGTTCACGCCCACCATAACGTTATTGCCGAGCGTGGGGTGGCGCTTGCCGCTTTCTTTGCCCGTGCCGCCGAGCGTGACACCCTGATACAGCGTGACGTCATCGCCGATTTCGCACGTTTCACCGATAATCACGCCCATGGCGTGGTCGATGAAGAAACGACGGCCGATTTTCGCGGCGGGGTGAATTTCCACGCCCGTCATAAAACGGGTGAACTGGCTCGAAATGCGCGCCAAACTTTTCAGGCCATGGTTCCACAGCCAATGCTCAACAACATGGCTCCAACGAGCATGCAGGCCCGGATACGTGAGCCAAATGATGAATTTACTTTGCGCGGCAGGGTCGAGACGCTTAACGTTGTTCACGTCTTCGGCGATGGTTTTAAAGATATTCACGATAGGTTCCTTCGATGTTGGGAGCAAATACGATTACGGAAGTGCCCCTAGCAACATCGTTTCGAAAGCAAGGCCACAGCCTGAGCCGAAATGCCCTCCTCGCGACCCTCGAAGCCCAAATGCTCAGTGGTGGTGGCCTTTACGCCCACCTGGTCGACGTCGATACCCATAGCATGGGCCAAGTTCTCGCGCATTTGATCGCGGAAAGGCGAGAGCTTGGGGGCCTGCGCCGAAATAACGCTATCGACATCGACGATATCGAAACCGAGTTCGCGCACGTGGTTCGCAACGCACGACAACAGCACCATGGAATCGGCGCCCGCATACGCCGGGTCGGTATCGGGGAACAGTTTGCCGATATCGCCCGCACGCGCAGCGCCGAGCAGCGCGTCGGAGATGGCATGCGCAAGCACGTCGGCATCGGAATGCCCCAAAAGCCCCTGATGATGCGGAATGTCGACACCACCCAGAATAAGCTTGCGGCCTTGCGCGAATGCGTGCACATCGAAGCCGAGGCCCACGCGCATATTCATAGCGTTCGTCACGAGTAATCCCTTCGTCTTAGACGAAATCGTAATGTTCCGAACGATTATAGCCCACTTCAACGCGACGAAGTTTGTGGCAGGCGCAAGAAGGAAAACCCCTTCCGATGAGCACAAGATGAGGCAGCTTAGTAGAATGAAAGCGTCTTTGGCTTCTCTGCTCGCGCCCCATGTGGCGCTTGGAGCGAGAAGCCTATCCTTCCAGGGCCGTGCGCCCTATAAAAAATGGGGCAGGGAACTTGCCCCTACCCCATTTCAGCTGATTCACTAGTCGGGCTGAACGCCCAGGCTCATGTTCAACATGGCGTAATCTTCTGGGACGGTAAGCTTGATGTTGCTGCGCTTGCCTTCCACCACGAGCACCTTGCCGCCCAATCGTTCGATGAGCGACGAGTCATCGGTGCCTACGAAGCCCTCCGAGAGCGCCGACGCGTGCGCGCGACGATACACGCCCGCACGGAATACCTGCGGCGTTTGCGCATTCCAAAACACGCGGCGATCGGGAGTTCCCACGATGCAACCGTTTTCGACCACTTTGAGCGTGTCAATCGAAGGCGTGGCGACAATCGCGCCATCGGCGTCGAGCGTGCCTTTGAGCGTGTTGATGGTATGCGCGATAAGCTCTGGGGCGATGAGCGGGCGGGCACCATCGTGCAGCACCACGTACTCATATTCCTCCGACGCGTATTCCAGACCCGAGAACGCGCTTTCCTGACGCGTGGCGCCCGCCGGAGCCATCGTGATAGGCGTCACAAACGGGTACGGGTCAATGGCGCAACTGCGATATTCGGCAATGCGCTCTTCGGGGCACACCACCACGATTTCGCCCACATCTTCAACCGCATCGAACGCCGCAATCGACCAGGTGAGCATGGGACGTCCAGAAATCTCAACAAGCTGCTTGCCACCCTCGTGGCCGAAACGCTCGCCCGAGCCGCCCGCCAAAATAATGGCAGCCGTCTTCGGGCTCTTCGACACCTTGCCCGAAAAATGCACCGTTCTCGCGCCCGTTTCGCTCAAATCGAGACGCGCCGCCGCATCTTCGGCGACTTCAACAAGCGCCGTAGGCACAAACACCGGGTCGATAACCCCAAACTCGGCTGCACCTCCCACGGTTCTCACATTCTCCGGTGCGCTCATGGGCTCCCCTTTCATGGCCTCAACAACAAAGGGGCGCCCACAGACGCCCCCTCGCATGGCGCCACCGCGAAGGCGCGCCTATGGTTCGTTAATCAGTCGCGCCGTCGCTCGACACGCCGCCACCGTGGCTTGGCGCCCCGGCATGCGACAAATCGAACTGCGGCAGCAACGATTCTGCTTCGTGTGCAATGCTATCATGTTTTCGCGGCGCGGGAATCGCTCCTGTGCCAGGCGTAAAAGTTAGCTCGCCATCTTTCACATCGACATCAATAACCGAGCCTGCATGCCACGTGCCGGCAAGCAGCTGCTCGGAGATGGGATCTTCGAGCAAACGCTGAATCGCCCGACGCAACGGACGAGCGCCCATCGTGGTATCGGTGCCTTCCTTAGCCACAAGCGCACGGGCCTCAGGCGTAAGATTGATGGTCATATCCATGGCGATGAGACGATCGCGCAAATCGGCAACCATGAGGTCGACGATTTGAGCAATCTGCTCTTCGGTAAGGCTCTTGAACACGATAATCTCGTCGAGGCGGTTCAAGAACTCGGGTCTGAAGAGCTTCTTCATCTCGCTCATCACGCGGCTCTTGATTTCCTTATCGGAAAGGCCCTTCTGCGAATCGGGCGTGAAGCCAAGCGGCGCGGTTTCGGCGATTTGGCGAGCGCCCACATTCGAGGTCATGATGATAACCGTGTTGCGGAAGTCGACCGAGCGGCCCTGCGAATCGGTAAGGCGGCCTTCCTCGAGAATCTGCAGCAAGATGTTGAACACATCGGGATGCGCCTTCTCGATTTCGTCGAACAACACGACCGAATAAGGACGCTGGCGAACGGCCTTGGTAAGCTGGCCGCCTTCGTCGAAGCCCACATAGCCCGGAGGCGAACCGACCAGGCGGCTCACGCTGTGCTTCTCCATGTATTCCGACATGTCGTACGTGATAAGCGCGTCTTCGGTGCCGAACAAAAACTCAGCGAGCGCCTTGGAAAGCTCGGTTTTGCCCACGCCCGAAGGGCCGAGGAAAATGAACGAGCCGCTGGGGCGCTTCGGATCTTTCAAGCCAGAACGGCTGCGGCGAATGGCCTTCGACAGGGCCGTTACAGCCTCTTCCTGGCCGATGATGCGCTCATGCAGCACGCCTTCCATACGCAAAAGCTTGTCGGCTTCGGCTTCGGTAAGGTTGCTCACGGGCACGCCCGTCGACATGCTCACTACGTCGGCAATTTCAACCTCGGTGATATTGGCGAGTTCCTTGTCGCTTTCCTCGGAAAAACGCTTTTCAGCTTCGGCGCGCTGCTCCTCAAGCTGCTCCTCCTCGTCGCGAAGCTGCGCGGCGCGCTCGAATTCTTGCGCCGACGCCGCCTCTTCCTTGTCAAGGCGAACGCGGCGAAGCTCGTCGTCGAACTTGCGAATCTCATCGGGCAGCGTGCGATTGCGAATGCGCATACGCGCACCAGCCTCATCGAGCACGTCGATTGCCTTGTCGGGCAGGAAGCGGTCTTGGATATAGCGCGACGACATAGAGACGGCGGCCTGCAGCGCCTCGTCGGAATAGCGCACATGATGATGCGCCTCGTAGCGGTCGCGAAGGCCGTCGAGAATGCGCAAAGCCTGTTCCTCGCTCGGCTCTTTCACGTTCACCGTTTGGAAGCGACGGGCGAGCGCGGAATCTTTCTCAAGATGCTTGCGGTATTCCTCGGTAGTGGTGGCGCCAATCACCTGCAGCTCACCGCGAGACAGCGGTGGTTTCAAAATGGCGGCAGCGTCGATGGAGCCTTCAGCAGAACCCGCGCCAATGATGGTATGCATTTCGTCGATGAACAAAATGATATTGCCGTCTTTGACGACTTCCTTGATGACTTTCTTCAGGCGCTCTTCGAACTCGCCGCGGTATTTGCTGCCTGCGACCAGCGCGGACACATCGAGGGTGATCACACGCTTGCCCGAAATGATATCGGGCACCTGATCGGCCACAATGAGCTGCGCCAGGCCTTCGACCACGGCGGTTTTGCCTACGCCAGGCTCGCCGATGAGCAGCGGGTTGTTCTTCTGGCGGCGCGAGAGCACCTGCATCACGCGTTCGATTTCGGCCGCACGACCGATAACGGGGTCGAGCTTGCCCGCCTTGGCCTTCGCAGTAAGGTCGGTGCCGAACTGCTCGAGCATGCTCTTCTCGCCATGGGGCTCGCCGCCGAAAAACGGCATGCCCGCAGCCACGGGCGTCGGCTGATCGACCAAGTCGTTGAGTGCGGAACGAACAGCGTCGATTTCGACGCCGAGCTTCGCCATCGCATCGATAGCGCCGCCCTCGCCTTCGCGCACAATGCCGAGCAGCAAATGTTCGGTAGAAATATAGCTTTGGCCCATTTGCATAGCTTCACGCAGCGCATTTTCCAGCACGCGCTTGGTGCGCGGCGTGAACGAGATGTTCGCGCCCGCTTCGGCTTCTTGCTCGCCTTCGGCCATGCCGGCGACGACCTCAAGAGCCTTCTCGTACGTTATGCCCACGCGTTCGAGAGCCTGCGCAGCAATGCCGTCAGGCTCTTTCGCCAGGCCAAGCAGCAAATGCTCAGTGCCCACATGCGGGCGTTTGAGCGCAGCGGCTTCTTCCCTGGCAAGCACAAGGACGTGTCGCGCCTTGTCGGTAAATTTATCGAATGCCATATACGGTCCATTTCTGTAGAGGTTGCTGAATGTATGCTAGCACTCATTCACAATGAGTGCCAAAGCTTCACATGCGCGATACCTTCTTGTTGACAATCAATTGGGCTTCCAGCTTGACGGTTCTGCCCTTCATTCAGGAAGAAATTCCAGCAAGCATCACCAACAAATCTTTCGCTTTACCTCGTCTGGCTCGGCGGTTCCGTCCCTGGTTCCAGCTCGGTCAAGTCCTGTTCGCGACGAACAGCACATTAAGTGCTGTTCTGCTCGTGCGGAATCTACTGAAACCAGAGACGAAAAAGGCCGCCCTCGCGGACGGCCTTTGATTGTTAGTAGAGCTTTGCGCCAGCGGGAATCGCGCTGTCGAGCTGCAGCAGATTCAAGCGCTCCTCGCCATTCTCTTCATGGATGGCAGAAAGCAGCATGCCGCACGAATCGATGCCCATCATCTTGCGCGGAGGCAGGTTCGTGATAGCCACGAGCGTCTTGCCCACCAGGTCTTCGGGTTCATAGTCGGCATGAATGCCCGAAAGAATGGTGCGTTCGACATCGGTGCCATCGTCGAGCTTGAACGCCAGAAGCTTCTTCGACTTCTTCACGGCCTCGCACGCCTTCACCTTCACCACGCGGAAATCGTTCTTGCTGAAGGTTTCGAAATCGACGAATTCCTCAAACAAGGGCTCGACGGCAACCTTCGAGTAGTCGATGGTCGGAATCATCGAGCTGACAAACGGGCTTGCCGTAGCGGCATCCTGCGCCTCTTTGGCGGCCTTTGCGCCACTCTTCGCACCAGCCTCGGGCTTCATGTGCGGGAACAACAGCACGTCGCGAATGCTCGCGGAGTTGGTGAGCAGCATGACCACGCGGTCGATGCCAATGCCAATGCCGCCCGCAGGAGGCATGCCATATTCCAGGGCGCGCACGTAGTCTTCGTCATATTCCATGGCCTCATCGTCGCCGCCGGCCTTTTCGACCATTTGGGCAGCAAAGCGCTCGGCCTGGTCAACCGGGTCGTTAAGCTCGGAGAACGCGTTGGCGTATTCGTGGCCGGCGATAACGAGCTCAAAGCGATGCGTAAGACGGGGATCGCCTTCATAGCGCTTGGCAAGAGGCGAAACCTCGATGGGGTAATCGCACACGAACGTGGGGTTCACGATAGTGTCTTCGCCGAGCTCGTCGTAGATTTCGGCAATGAGCTTGCCTGCAGTCCACTCGGGCTTCACTTCCAGACCCTTGCTGCGCGCGGCTTCGGCCAGAACGTCAACCGGCGTGTCGATGGTGACCTCGAAGCCCAAAACCTCGGAAACGATATCGGTCATAGGACGGCTCGCCCACTCGCCCGACAAATCGATCTGCTGGCCCTGGTATTCAATGACCTCGGGGTTGCCCACCGCGGCATTGGCCGCCTTGATAACGCCCTGAGCGAGCGCCTTCATGCCATCGAGGTCGCTGTAGGCGCGGTACGCCTCCATGGTAGTGAACTCGGGGTTGTGCGTAAGGTCCATGCCTTCGTTGCGGAAAATGCGGCCGATCTCGAACACGCTCTCGAAGCCGCCAACCAGGCAGCGCTTCAAATGCAGCTCAGTGGCAATGCGCAGGTAGCATTCCTGGTCAAGCGCGTTGAAGTGCGTGATGAACGGCTTAGCCGTAGCGCCGCCCTGAATGGTTTGCAGAATCGGCGTTTCAACTTCCATGTAGCCGTCAGATTCCATGTAACGACGGAACGTGGAAAGGATGGTGGAACGCTTGCGGAAGGTGTCGCGCACGTCTTCGTTCACAATGAGGTCAACGTAGCGCTGGCGATAGCGAGTCTCTTTGTCGGAGAGACCGTGGAACTTCTCGGGAAGCGGACGCACAGCTTTGGAAAGCAACGTAAGGGCGCGCGGAGCGATGGAGAGCTCGCCGCGCTTCGTGCGCACGACAACGCCCTCGACGTTCACGATATCGCCCAGGTCGAGGTTGCGCAGAAGCTCCCAATCGGCCTCGGACATGTCGTTGATGCGGCAGAAAAGTTGGATGTCGGCCGTGGTGTCACGCACCACGAGGAACATGATTTTGCCCTGGCCACGCTTGGCCACAATACGGCCGCCGATTTTCACGACGTCCTCGGTGTCTTCGCCGGTCGCGAGGTCGGCATACTTCGCGACGATGTCACGCACGTAGTCGGTCACTTCGGAGTGCTCGGGATACGGGTTCACGCCACGAGCGATGTAGTCTTCGCGCTTGGAAAGACGCAGCGCACGCTCGTCGTTGAGCAACTCGGGGGCAATGGTGTTTTCGGTATCGGTCATTTGAAAACCTCTTCGTTTCCAGATGTGGTGATGAACAAAAGCATTCTATCGCAGGTCAAGCGACAAGTGCGAAAGGTCGCAGATTATACGTCGCTTTCGCACCAAATATAAAAGGGGCAGAGGACAATCCCCTGCCCCTTTCGATGGCGAGTTGGAATAATCGCATTCGCGCCCGCGGCTCAGCGAGGCAGATTCGTTTGATGGCGAGGCGCTCAAGCCTGGGAGATGCCGCATTCGTGTTCACGACAGCGAGAGCCGGCCGGGTGCCCCATATTGGCCTGAAGGCGAGGCGCCGCGTACTTCGGTACGCAAGGCGAAACAGTCGCATCCGCACCAGGGGCAGCGAGAAGCCTCACGGCGAGGCA
>UMFU01050158.1_pt1 | contig 10971 bp, 6 predicted proteins | sample 1965091 | NCBI WGS metagenome assembly UMFU01 (sample SAMEA4836054, study PRJEB28245) | human gut metagenome | biome: gut microbiome; material: fecal sample | place: Denmark | collected 2008
ACGATCTCCTCATTGGCGGCAGCTTCGGCCTTGGCATCCAGTGCCGGGGTAGTGGAGGTCAGTGCATTGTACAATGCGTCCAGATGCGGATCTGCAAGGAAGTTATCCAATGTAACAAGCTGTGCCTGCGGGGCGCACTTGGCGGCACGGTCAGCCAGAACGCGCTGGCAGACCACTACGTCCGCGTCGGCGGGGATGGTATCCACGCTGGAGTTGGTCACGGTCAAGTCGGGGCGCTCCGCCTTAATGCGGTTGTGGAACTTGGTAGCACCCATGGCGCTGGAACCCATACCGGCATCGCAGGCAAAGACGATCTTGCGGATCTGACCGACATTCACGGCAGTAGGCTCGGGGATCTCGCCCTTAGCCTGTGCCTTCATCTCCTTCATTTCGTTCTGGGCGTCGGTCAGGCTCTTGGTGTGACCGGAGGTCGCTTTCAGAATGACCGAGGACAGAACAAAGGAAACAGCACCGGCGATGACAACGCCCAGCAGAACGGTGAGAATGGAATCCCGGGGAGCCATTGCCATGTAGGCGATGATGGAACCGGGAGAAGCAGGACCGGACAGACCTGCACCGGTCATAGAGTAGAACAGGATGGCACAGAAGTTGCCCACGATGGGGGCGATGATGATCACGGGATTCATCAGGATGTAGGGGAAGTAGATCTCGTGGATGCCGCCCAGCAGGTGGATGATCACAGCTCCGGGAGCGGACTGGCGGGTGGTGTCGTCCTTGCAGAAGAAGCAGTAGGCCAGCAGGACACCAAGACCGGGACCGGGGTTGGCTTCCAGCATATACATGATGGAACGACCGGTCTCAGCAGCCTGACTTGCACCGATGGGGCTGAAGATGCCGTGGTTGATGGCGTTGTTCAGGAACAATACCTTTGCAGGCTCAATAAAGATGGACACCAGCGGCAGCAGGCTGTGCGCCACAAGGAAGTCCACACCGGCGGTCAGCACGGTGAGGATGGCAGTCATGAACGGGCCGATGACGTAGTAGCCGAGGATGGCCAGCAGCATACCCAGAATGCCGATGGAGAAGTTGTTGACCAGCATCTCGAAACCGGCGGGGATATGGCCTTCCACCTTCTTATCGAACTGCTTGATGACCCAGCCGGCCAGAGGACCCATGACCATGGCGCCCATCAGCATGGTGTAGTCCGAGCCGCAGATGCAGCCCACCACGGCGATGGCGGCGATGACGCGGCCACGGTCGCCTGCAATCATCTTGCCGCCCTGCCCTGCAATGAGGATGGGCAGCAGGTAGGTCAGCATCGGGGAGACCATGCTGGCCAGCTTTTCGTTGGGGAACCAGCCCGCTTCAATGAACAGAGCAGTGAGGAAGCCCCACGCGATGAATGCGCCGATATTCGGCATGACCATGCCGCTGAGGAACTTGCCAAAGCGGGAAACAGCGTTTTTCATTTGTAGCTCTCCTTTTTCACTTGAAAGGCAGGCGGCGCAGCTCCTGTGGCATGGGAGCTGCGGCCTGCGGACGGTTGTTCGGAGGAGCTTTCGTTTCGTTCTGGCACTATTCTAGCCGATACTGCGCCGAATTTCAATGGTGACAAGCGGTGGGGTTGTCACCGGAGGATGGTGACACCAGTGGGCTGATACGGCAACATTTCCAATGGATGTGCGGGTGATTTGTGCATATTTGCTGATGCACCGGGATACAAGACGGGAACAAGGACGCTTTTGTCACCGGGCAATGGTGACAAAAAACACACAACTTCTTTTCTGCGTTGGGGGCTGGCAGACGGGGTGGCACTATGTTACAATAGAAGCAATGGGTAACTTTTGGGAAAAGGAGAGAAGCAACATGGGTGCGGTGTATCGTGAGGAACTGTCGGCAAATGCACGGAAGCTGATCGAGCAGCTGCTCAGCCTTCCGCAGGGCTGGGTGACGGCGGCGGCGCTGGCTGAAAGCATCGGGGTCAGCCGCCGCACCGTGCTGCGGGAGCTGCCCGCTGTGGAGCAGTGGATGCAGGCTGCCGGGGCGCATTTTGTGCGGAATCCCGGCAAGGGTCTGCTGCTGGATGAAGCGCCGGAGCGGCGAGACGCACTGCGCACCCAGCTGAACAGCGGCGACAGGAAAAAACTTTCCCGCGCAGAGCGGCGGCAGCAGCTTTTGACAAGGCTGCTCAGCGAGCAGGAGCCCTGCAAAACAGCGGTACTGGCACGGGCGCTTGGCGTTTCGGAAAGCACGCTGTCTGCAGACTTGGATGAACTTGAGACCAAGCTACACCCCTACCGGGTGGAGATGTTCCGCCGCCCCGGCGTGGGGGTCTGGCTGCAGGGGGATGCTTCTTCCTACCGGAGGGTGGTGTCTGCCCTGCTGCGCAGCAGTATGCCGGAAAAGGAACTGGCAGAGGTGCTCTGCGGACGGATGCCGGAAAACGAGATCTTCTCGACCCTGCTGGATACAAAAACGGCCGAAAAGGTCTGGGCGGTTTTGCAGCAGTTTGAACAGGAAGAGCAGCTCCATCTGCCGGATGCAGGCTTTCTGGCGCTGGCGATCCATTGCACCCTGACCATTCAGCAGCTGCGGCAGGGCGGCGACAAGGGCAGCGCCCCCAGAGGGCTGCGCCCGGCGGGCAATCATGCTGCCCGGCTGGTGGCGGCGCTGAACCGCGCCTTCGGGCTGACCCTGCCGCCTGAGGAAGCGCAGTATCTGGAACTTTATCTCTCCGCCTATCTGGGCGCAGAGGACCCTTGGGGCAGCGCACAGGAGATGGAGTTGCGGAATCTGGAAGCCGCCCTTATCCGGGAAATGGAAAAGGCGCTGCACACAGACCTTTCCGGTTACACCTCCCTGCGGGATGACCTGTACTGCCACCTGCGCCCCATGCTGCTGCGGGTGGAGCAGAACATTCGTACCGAAAACCCCCAGCTGGACACCATCCGCACCGCCTACCCCGGCCTGTGGAAAGCCACCCGCGCCGCCTGTGATGCGGTGCAGCAGCAATTCGTTCTGCCCGCCATTTCAGACGATGAAGCGGCCTACCTTGCTATGCACTTTGGCGCAGTGCTGGAACAGAATGCCATGTTCCGGCTGCGGCTGCGGGTGGTAGTGGCCTGTCCGCTGGGCATGGGCTCCAGCCGCTTTCTGGCTTCCAGGCTGGGAAACGAGTTTCCCTCTTTGCAGGTAGAGGGGTGCTGCTCGGTGCGGGAGCTGAACGCCGCCGACCTGTGCCGGAGAAAAATCGACTTCATTATCTCCACCGTGCCGCTGGAGCTGGACTACCCGGCGGTGTGCATCAGCCCTTCCCTGCTGGAACCGGATCGTGCCGTGCTGAAGGACGCTATCACGCGGTACAGCCAGAATCGCGCAGAACCGGAACCGGCGGTGCAGCCTGTGCAGGATGCACCGCACGCAGGCTCCAAGCTGCAGTATTATGCGCGCCTGACCCGGTCCATGACCGGGCTGCTGGAACATCTGACCATCCAGCCCGTCAAGGCTCCCGGCAGCCGCGCTGCCCTCATCCATGCAGCGGCGCAGCTGTTCTGCCCGCAGGAAGCGGACGCCCGGCTGGTGGAACAGCAGCTTCGCCGCCGTGAAACGCTGGGCGATACCTACATCAAACCCCTGTATGCCCTGCTGCTCCATTGCAGGACAAGTGCGGTAAAGGACTGCCGCTTGGGCTATCTGCAGGCACAGCCGCCGGTCTATGAGCCGGGGCGCATCGTGCTGGGGGCACTGGTGCTGCTGGCTCCGGACGACGGGAACGGCGTCCCAGTGGAGGTCATGCAGAATGTCAGCGGGCAGCTGATCGAAACGCCCCGGCTGATGGAGGCACTGCTCACAAGCGTGTGCATCCGGATGTAGCCGAGCACCCCGCCATCATGGGTCACGAGTTCGCCGGTGATATCGTCAAGGTGGGCAAGGCGCATCAGGACAAGTTCAAGCCCGGCATGAAGTTCACCCTGCAGCCCGCCCTGAACTACAAGGGCACCATGTGGAGCCCCGGCTACTCCTACGAGTTCTTCGGCGGCGACGCCACCTACTGCATCATCCCTGCCGAGGTCATGGAACTGGGCTGCCTGCTGGAGTACAAGGGCCGTGCTTACTACGAGGCTTCTCTGGCCGAGCCTATGAGCTGCTCCATCGGTGCTTTCAACGCCGCCTACCACACCAAGATGGGTGTGTACCATCACGATATGGGCATCAAGAAGGGTGGCAAGCTGGCGATTCTGGCCGGTGCAGGCCCCATGGGTCTGGGTGCTCTGACCTACGCACTGCACCGTGATGTGCGCCCCGGCATGGTGGTGGTCACCGATATCAACGAGGATCGTCTGGCCCGTGCAGAGTCCCTCTTCCCCCCGAAGGAGGTCAAGGAGAAGGACGGCATCGACCTGTACTTCGTCAATACCGCCAACATGGCAGACCCCGCTGCCGAGCTGCGGGAGCTGACCGGCGGTACCGGCTTTGATGATGTGTTCTGCTACGCCCCCATCGCGCCGGTGGTGGAGCTGTCCAGTGCTGTGCTGGGTCGTGACGGCTGCCTGAACTTCTTTGCAGGCCCCACCGACAAGCAGTTCAGCGCCAAGATGAACTTCTACGATGTGCACTACAATTCTACCCATGTCATGGGCACCACCGGCGGTAATACCGCCGACATGATCGAGTCGCTGGAACTGACCGCCGCTAAGCGCATCGATCCGGCTGTGATGGTCACCCACATCGGCGGTCTGAACGCCGCTGCCGAGACCACCCTGAACCTGCCCAAGATCCCCGGCGGCAAAAAGCTGATCTACACCCACCTGACCATGCCCCTCATCGCCCTGACCGATCTGCGTGCCAAGGGCGAACAGGACAACGACCCCCGCTATACCGCACTGGCTGACATCGTGGATGCCCACAACGGCCTGTGGTGCCCGGAAGCAGAGGAATATCTGCTGGCAAACTTCAACCCGGAGGACTAAGCGGAACGTGCCATGGGACAGGACAAACGCAGACAGGAGGAATCCCCCATGGAACAACGCCGCAATCAGATCGTGGAGCTGGTGAACCGCAAAGGCAGCATTAGCTTTGCCCAGCTCAAGGAAGCTTTCCCTTCCGTTTCGGAAATGACCCTGCGCACCGACCTGAAAGCACTGGATGAAGCCCGCCGTGTGGTGCGGGTGCATGGCGGTGTCAAGTCGGTGGAGCAGGTGGTAGGCACAGACGACCTGCTGAGCCGCCGTGCCGCCCGCAATGCCGAAGCAAAGCAGATCATTGCCGAAAAAGCCGCTGCTCTGCTGCGCCCCAACACCACCCTGTTTCTGGATTCCGGCAGCACCGCCACAGCAGTGGCCCGGTGCATCCCGGATCAGCCCATGCTTATCTACACCAGCGGCCTGAGCTGCGCCATGGAGCTGGCAAAGCTGGAAAAGCCCCATGTGTCCCTGCCGGGCGGCAGACTGAACCGGTTCAGCCTGAGCGTCTGCGGTGCACAGAGCATCCAGACGATGGAGGGCATCAACTTTGATCTGCTGCTGCTGGGCGTGACCAGTTACAGCCCGGAAACCGGTTTTACCTGCGGCGTGGAGGATGAAGCACGGCTCAAGCAGACCGTGCTCCGCCGCTGTGACTGTGAGCAGAAAGCCGTGCTGCTGGATTCCTCCAAGATCGGACTGAAAAGTACATTCCACATCTGCGAGCTGTCCGATATTGATATTGTGATCTCGGACGGAAAGCTGCCCGTAGAATTTTTACAGGCCTGCCGGAACGCAGGCGTAACAGTACTATAAAAGGAGCGTTATTATGAAGATCATCCGCGCAAAAGATTATCAGGATATGTCCCGCAAAGCGGCCAACATCATCTCCGCACAGATCATCATGAAGCCGGACTGTGTACTGGGTCTTGCCACCGGCGGCACCCCGGTGGGCACTTATGCCCAACTGGTGGACTGGTACAACAAAGGCGATTTGGATTTCTCCGAGGTCACTACTGTCAATCTGGATGAGTACCGCGGCCTGCCCAAGGAGCATCCCCAGAGCTACTGGTATTTCATGAATGAGAACCTGTTCAGCAAGGTGAATATCGACCCGGCCAAGACCAACCTGCCGGACGGCACCAATCTGGACACCGCCGCCGAGTGTGCCCGTTACAACGGTATCATCCACAAGCTGGGCGGCATCGACCTGCAGCTGCTGGGCATCGGCCCCAATGGTCATATCGGCTTCAATGAGCCGGGCGAAGCCTTTGAGCTGGAGACCCACTGCATCGACCTTGCGCCCACTACCATCGAAGCCAACAAGCGCTTCTTTGACGGCAACGAGGCCCTTGTCCCCAAACAGGCATACACCATGGGCATCAAGACCATCATGCAGGCACGCAAGGTGCTGGTGGTAGCCAACGGTAAAGCCAAGGCACAGGCCGTCAAGGACGCCGTGACCGGCCCTGTGACCCCTGCCTGCCCCGGCAGCATCCTGCAGCTGCATCCGGACTGCATCCTTGTGGCAGACGAGGAAGCACTGAGCCTGCTGTAAACTCCCAAAGCCAACTTCTTCATTTACCATAACTTTGCTTAAGATCCAACCAAAGCACAGAAAGGGCCGGACTCGTTGCACGGGTTCGGCTCTTTCTGTCAGAAATAAGATTTATCTTGCTATCTTACGCAAAGAGCAACTCCAAAAGAGCCGTCATGGAGATGGTGGGTTCGCCTGCTGCGGGATTTACGCTGAAAATACGCTGAAAAGAGGTCACCCCGATCGGTGGCCTCTTTTTTGCTGCCGCGAACTGTCTGGCTGCGGCAGCGGATAACAGCAATGTCCATTGCGCTTTGCTTTGCCCGGATGCGTACCCGCAGAAAGCGCTCCCTCGTCAAACTGCCCAAAATACGCCCTTAAAAGTTTACTTGACGCAATTCTCAAATCAATATATAATTGGGTCAGAAACCAATTATAGAAAAGGACGATTTCCAATGGCGCGCAGATACGACAGCAAAGAAGCAAAACGGCGGATCCTGACCGCCTGTGTCCGGCTTTTTCTGGAAAAAGGCTACACGAACACCAAGGTGGCAGAAATTTTAAAGGAAGCAGATGTTTCCGCCGGGTCGTTCCAGAATATTTTCCGCACCAAGGACGGTGTGCTGACCGAGCTGATCGGCATGATGTTCAGCAGGCAGTTCGGCGCGGTAAGGCCGCTGGCGGCAAACGCCCCCTCGCCGGTGTACCTCTACGCGGTGGAAACGGCTTTGCAGCTGGCGCTGAGCGAGTTGAGCGAGAATCTGCGGGATATCTATGTGGAAGCGTACACCTTCCCCGCCACGGCGGAGATCATCCACCGCAGCACCACGGCCGAGCTGCAGGCGGCGTTCAGCGCGTATCTGCCCGGGTGCGCCGAGTGCGATTTCTACGAGATGGAGCTGGGCACGGCTGGCATGATGCGCGGCTACATGGCACGGCGGTGCGACCCCTACTTTACGCTGGAGCGCAAAATACGGCGCTATCTGAGCATGAGCCTGAGTGCGCTGCAGGTCCCCGCGCAGGAGCGCGAGCAGGTCATCGCTTTTGTGGCGGAGATCGATATGCTTGCCCAGGCGCGGAAGGTGGTAGATGCCGTGCTTGCATCGCTGTCCGTGCAGTTTGATCTGAAAGGATAACAAGGTTTGATGACAAGGAGGGAGTAACATGAAAAAATGGCTGATCTGGTGTTTGACGGTGCTGGCAATGGTGTGCCTGATACCGGGGATCGCGTTAAACGCTAAAGCAGTAGCTTATGCCTTCACGTACTGCATCCAATGTAAGGCTGATAAAACCTGTGATATCCTCGGATACGTATGGCAATCAAATGCTGATCCAATCTATCATAAGATCCGTATAAAATGCAGGACCTGCCGCACGGAGAACGAGATCATTTATAAACAGTTTTCGTATCATACCGGCGGCACCGAAACCCCCACCTGCACCACAGGCAAAATCTGTCGCTTATGCTGGTCGGAATATGGCATTCTCGGTCACGCATGGGGCGAGTGGTCATCCGCCGGCAACGGCACACACATCCGCAGCTGCACGCGCAGCAACTGCGACGCGGTTGATACTGCAAACTGTACCGGCGGCACAGCAACCTGCAGCGCCAAAGCGGTCTGTGTGACGTGTGGTGCAGAATACGGCGAAAAAGACTCAAACAACCATGCTCTGGAGCAGCACGCAGCAAAAGCCCCCACCTGTACGGAAATCGGCTGGGATGCTTACGACACCTGCTCCCGCTGCGACTATACCACCTATGCAGAGCTGCCCGCGCTGAACCATGATTTGAAGCAGCACGCAGCAAAAGCCGCCACCTGTACGGAAAAGGGTTGGGATGCTTACGAAGCCTGCTCCCGCTGCAACTATACCACCTATGCGGAGCAGCCCGCACTGAACCATGATCTGGAGCAGCACGCAGCAAAAGCCCCCACCTGTACGGAAAAGGGCTGGAACGCTTACGAAACCTGTTCCCGCTGCGACTATACCACCTATGTGGAACGGCCTGCACAGCATGATCTGGAGCAGCACGCAGCAAAAGCCCCCACCTGTACGGAAAAGGGCTGGAACGCTTACGAAACCTGCAAAAACTGCGACTATACCACCTATGCGGAGTTGCCCGCACTGAAACATTATTTGGTATACTACAAAGCAAAAGACCCCACTTGTACGGAACCCGGCTGTGATGCTTACGAAACCTGCTCTCGTTGTGACCATACCACCTATGTGGAGCGGCCCGCGCTGAAACATGATCTGAGGCAGCGCGTGATAAAAGCCCCCACCTGTACGCAAATGGGCTGGGCTTACGAAACCTGCTCCCGCTGCGACTATTCCGCCACTCCGTTGCTGCCCGTACTGAACCATGATTTGAAGCAGCACGCAGCAAAAGCCCCTACCTGTACGGAAAAGGGCTGGGACGCTTACGATACCTGCTCTCGTTGTGACTATACCACCTATGCGGAGCTGCCCGCGCTGAACCATGATTTGGTGCAGCACGAAGCGCAAGCTCCCACCTGTACGGAACCCGGCTGGGATGCTTACGAAACCTGCTCCCGCTGCGACCATACCACCTACGCGGAACTGCCCGCACTGAACCATGCTCTGGTGCAGCATGAAGCGCAAGCCCCCACCTGTACGGAACCCGGCTGGGATGCCTACGAAACCTGCTCCCGCTGCAACTATAACACCTATGCGGAACTGCCTGCACTGAACCATGCTCTGGTGAATCACGAAGCAAAAGCCCCCACCTGTACGGAAATCGGCTGGAACGCCTACGAAACCTGTTCCCGCTGCGACTATACCACCTATGCGGAGCTGCCCGCGCTGAACCATAATTTGGTGCAGCACGAAGCGAAAGCCCCCACCTGTACGGAAATCGGCTGGAATGCTTACAAAACCTGCTCCCGTTGTGACTATACCACCTACGCGGAGCTGCCCATCTTGGGACACGACTATCAGGCTGTTACCGTAGAGCCTACCTGTGAAGCAGACGGCTATACCATCTTTACTTGCAGCCGCTGCAAAGACAGCTACACCGCAGACCCGACGGATAAGCTGGGGCACCAGTTCGGTGCATGGTTCCCGAATGGAACCGGCTCTCAGAGCGCCGATTGTCTGCGAGATGGCTGTGCGCACACGGGCAGCACCGATTGCCGGAAGTTTACTTTCCGCACTGCGGAAGGTGAAACCCTGACCTTCTGCCCCGTGTGCGGGCAGGCAGAAAACGCCGCGCAGCTGGAAATGATCGAAGCGGCAACGGCGTGGACTATCAGCGGCAGCCTTTCTGCGGAGGATGTGACCGCACGGACGAATGGGGAATACCTGAGTGTGGCCTTTGAAACCGCAGGCAGCCTGACGCAGCCCACCGGTCTGGTAAGGCTCGCGCTGCCCGCCGGATTGCTGGAAGGCAAAACGCTTGTGCGCATTGCCCCGGACGGCACACAGACGGAGATGCCGTTTGAAACAGAGCGCGGAAAGCTTATCTTTACGCTGGATTTTGCAAACAGCGAGCTTCCCGTAATGCTCTTCCGCCTGCTCCCCCAGACCGCCGCCCTCTGAACGCTTTTACAGCGCGCAAACGATAAACCATAAAATGCCCGCCCACCGTGGTTTTCCACAGGTGGGCGGGCATTCTTTTGTGCCGTTTGGGGCATAAAAATACCCCCGGAGGATGCAGCGTTTTTTACGCTGTCTACTCTGGGGGCAGTATAGCAAGCGCTGCGCGGCAGCTTCCGGAAGCGGACACAGTCTTGCTGAAAAAGCACTTTCTAGCGCTGCTCCTCCGGCGGGCAGCAGCTCTCCCGGGGGATGAGCTTGTGCGGCACGATGATCTTTGTGGCCAGAAGGTTCGGGTTCTCGATGTGGTTGATGGTCTGGCTGGCAGCCTCCATGCCCAGCTGGTAGGGGTTGACGTCCACGGTGGTCAGCTGTGGGCTGCCCTGCCCTTTGTTGCGGAGTGCCCCTTGGCAAACCGGACGGGATTGCGCTATAATAGAGCCGTAACAGTTCCACAAAGGTGTGGTAAGGGAGGTGCGGTCATGATCCGGGTGGCGATCGTAGAGGATGACGCGGAGGTGCAGGGAGTATTGCAGGAGTATGTCCGGCGGTATACCCGGCAGTACGGGACAGAGTTTGAAGTGACGGTCTTTGCGGACGGCGTGGATATTCTGGAGGATTACCGCGCGGTCTACGACATTATTTTTCTGGATGTGGAGATGAAGCATCTGGACGGCATGACCACGGCAGAGCGCATCCGGCAGATGGATGCAGACGTCATCCTGATCTTCATCACCAATATGGCGCAGTATGCCATCCGGGGCTACTCGGTGGGAGCGCTGGACTATGTGCTGAAGCCGGTGCCCTACTTTGCCTTTTCGCAGCAGCTGCTCAAGGCGGTTGCCCGGCTGGAAAAGCGGGCAAAGCGCTACCTGACCGTGCCGGTGGAGGGCGGGCTGCGGCGGCTGGACACCGCAAGCATCTATTACTTGGAAAGCGAGGGGCACCGGGTGCATT
>UMFU01039487.1_pt1 | contig 10914 bp, 6 predicted proteins | sample 1965091 | NCBI WGS metagenome assembly UMFU01 (sample SAMEA4836054, study PRJEB28245) | human gut metagenome | biome: gut microbiome; material: fecal sample | place: Denmark | collected 2008
ACTCTCTGCGGCCCACTCCTTTGGACAACTCCGAACTGTATATATATAAAAGGTACAAGGCACGGATGGATTCCATGAAATACATACAGAAAGAAACGACCCAGCCTTTCAAGAAAAACATCTGGGGCTCGGTGGGCGACTTCTTCCTGACCGATAGTGACTGGAAACTAAGCAACAATGCCACGTTGCAAAACTCTCCCTTCATCAATCCGCTGATGTTCAGTTACAGCAAAACGACCGGCATCGCCTACCGGCAAGATTTGAAGTTCAACACCACATTCCGAAACAGCCAATCCCTTCACGTCGGGACACGCTTAGGATATAACTTCACTCACAACGAATTTTATTGGAATGTAGGTGCCGAATACCAATATTGGCCGGAACACATGGGAACGGTAAAAGTCAACGTCGGAAACGGCAACCGCATCGGGAACAGCCGCATTATCGATGAACTCAAAAAGATTCCGTCGGACAGCATCATCGACTTCGACAAACTGAACCTGGACCTTTTCAAAGACTTGAATTTTGAAATCAGCAACCACCTCGAAATCACCAACGGCCTGTCCGTAGGATTGGGATTCATGTTCCATCGCCGTACACCGGCCGAGCATCCTGAAGAAAGTTTCCGACAGGTGGAACTTCCGGAAAACGTGGCAGAAGGCTTACAGGCCAACATACGGCCGCAGTATAACAGTTTCGCACCGCGCATTCGGGTGGAATGGACTCCCGGCCAATACTATTACATGAACGGCCGGCAGAAAATCAACCTGAAGTCCCGTTTCCCAACTTTCATCGTGGATTACGAGCGTGGACTCAGAAACATATTCAAAAGTACAGGCGTTTATGAACGCATTGAATTCGACATGCAACACCACATCCGTACGAGCCTCCTCTCCAACCTGTATTACCGTATCGGAATGGGACTGTTCACCAATCAGGAAGAAACTTATTTCGTAGATTTCGTCAACTTCCGCAAAAGCAACCTCCCCGAAGGATGGAACGACGAAATCGGAGGAGTATTCCAGGCTTTAAACGGCCGATGGTACAACGCATCTCCCTACTACGTCAGAGGACACATCTCTTACGAAGCCCCGTTTCTTGTGCTACGCCATCTTATCAAATATACCAACCATATACAGAACGAACGTTTATACCTCAACATGCTCACCATGGACCATTTAGGGCCTTATTTCGAATTGGGTTACGGTATCGGGACCTTCGTGTTCGACATGGGACTGTTCCTCTCTCTGGAAAACTTCAAACAAATAGGCTTCGGATATAAAATTACCTTCGAACTGTTCAGTAAATAATAACCGGAAGTCCCTACTTCTTTATCATTTTCCCGAACGGAGTGATATACATGCCTTCAGGCCATTCCTCCGGAATATGTCCACCGGGACAAATCTCTCCCCTCTTTATACCATCCGTTCCATAAACCGGCAAAAGGCAGCCGCCCATCCGAGTCTCTATTCCCTCCGCCCCGGCAGGCAACTCATTTTCAATCAAACGCACAGAGTGAAAAGCGGTTCCGGTATACACCAAATACCCTCTACCGGGTGCCACCCAGCTTCCAGCAGCCGCCCGCACAAAACGTGTACCGCTGTCATCCAACAGAAATACGGTCTTCCCGTCATCTTTAATATCATACCGACCGAACACGGCATAAAAACCGTCCGTTGTTTCCACGTCACTCTCCTGAGGTTGCACGACCGTGTCCTCTCCATAAAAGCAGACTACGGATTCACGAGGTTCCGAAGGTCTCCAAAGATACGGCATTCCGGCTTGCCAAGCCTCATCGGCTTCCACTTCCCGGAATACGGCTCCGTCACCGGTTATCTCTTCAAAACAAAGGCGTTCCGATGTTATGGTTTCTCCATCCGCATCTTCCCAAGCCACTTTCTTCACGGCATACGGCAAACCTACAGTCAGCCACCCTCCATCGTTCTCCGCCTTCCTGTACCACACGATTCCCGTTTCTTCCGGTACCGCGAAGGAATATTTAGGTCCTAAAGTACAACTGTCACACCCCACCATCCGAGTCACAGCTTTTCCTTGTATGTCCTCATCCTTCCGGTCGATTTCAACCACGTTGGACCATCCTTCCGGCAAACGTCCAGCCTCTCCTTTACGCACGTAGGTCCAAACATATCCTTTGGGCATCTTCCCGTCGCCCACCATACTTTTCCCTTGTGGTAGGGCTATTTCAGTAAAATCAATCCGTCGGGCTTGAGCATAATCCAATGCAAACAAAGAATCAGCCAACCAGTCTCCTTTGAAAGTCCAGTCGCCGTCTTCCCTTCTTTCCAATGTTGGTGATTGTACCTCCTTATAGATAAATAAGGAATCACCATAATCCGCTCGCCAATACAATTTAAAATTCGGCCCATATCCATCCAATGCCAAATGGAACTGCGCAGCCTTTGTTGAAGTATTGATTGCCTGCTTCGTCAATAAAGCCGTTTTACCTCCGGATACGAAATAATCACCCACTTCGAAAGTCTTATACCATTTCTTCGTAGATGTCGAAGCGTCCTTTAATTCTTTATCCGTCAATGTGTACAAACCAGTCGATGAAGAGCCGCTTACACTTCCAGTCGAGTACGCCAACCATGCATCCAAAGCTATATCACGAAACGCATAAATCTTCCCATCTACCGATAATTCAAAAACGGCAGTCTTCCCGTCTGCTATGCAGATTCTACCGTTTTTGTCTAAGGGAAGCTTGCGTGCAGCGCGGTTTTTCTTCCCCGTACCGGTTTTATCCTGCGATGCCATCACGTACAACGAGTCTGGATGTGCCGCACAATATCCGGCCAATACATAATGCGCACCGTCCTCCAGTTCACGAACATTCTTTATACGCCTGAAGGTTTGTGCTGAAACGACTTCTCCTCCTAAACCCAACAGGAGCATACAACTATATAAAAAACATCTGACTTCCATGGTGTTATCATTTATGTCCAATCGACCGACCACCTTCTATATGTCCCGGCTGTGAGTCTATAATTATAGTATCTTTTTGAATCGGTCCCGGTTCCGGATCTGGGTCGGGAGTAGGTTTCTCCGGTTCTTCCGGTTCTTCCGGTTCCGGATCCGGCTCTTCCACGTCCCCGCTATTCGTCAGCCACTCATGATAAGCTACGTTTTTCAGTCCGACCACTTTGAAATAAGTCTTCACCAATCCCAACAAACCTATCCGACGCCCCAAGGCCTCCGGATTATCCACAAGATTGGCTTCTTCCCGCACATCCGTACCCTTTTTAAGCTCTACCGGCATGCAACGCGAAGCATCCCTTTCATCTTTCGAATCCGCAATCAGAATGTTCGAGTTTACGTCGGCAGCCCGTATCTCGTCAATCGTAAACAGGGCATTCTTCAGCGTACGGTCACACGCCCCTACGATATACCCCACGACCATTTCCTCATAATCCGTATCCAAGTCTACCCCTTCATACTCCGACAATATCCCGGCTACCGTCCAAGCACCCTCATACTCAGGCGGCAGAGGAACCTCTTCTTCCGGTTCGTCTGCCCCTCCCGGTTCATGGCCTTCATTTCCCGGCTTATCGCCCGTTTGCCCGGGTTGTTCCGTATCCTCCCCCTCTTCCGAAGGTAAATCCACTTTCTGACAGGCTGCAAATCCTCCGACCAGACACAGCCCGCACAGCATCCTCACGAGAAACTTATATCCTGCCTGCATATCATTCTATTCTTCGGTCAACGTCTCTTTCAGACGTTTGAACTTATTTTTCATATCGTGCGAATAATACAAATTATCCCACCATGCCCATATAAACACCAGCAAGTCAAAAATCAACCAGCCGACCAAAACCCAATGACAAGTCTCCATGATGTAATCATTTAAATATTTTTCATCCTTGCAAATATACGATTTTATCCTAAAGTCCGCTACCTTTCGATAAAAAAAACTATCTTTGCACACAATAAAGTTTACTATTTATTATGGAAGTCATTCAAACCGCCATCGAGGGCGTAGTGATTATCGAACCTCGGTTGTTCAACGATGCAAGAGGCTATTTTTTCGAATCTTTCTCACAACGGGATTTCGACCGGTTAGTCCGCACCGTACATTTCGTACAAGACAATGAAAGTAAGAGCAGTTACGGCGTACTGCGCGGTCTTCATTTTCAAAAACCGCCATACGCACAAAGCAAGCTGGTACGCGTTATCAAAGGTGCCGTATTGGATGTGGCCGTGGATATCCGCAAAGGCTCGCCCACGTTCGGCCAGCACGTAGCCGTAGAACTGACAGAAGAAAACCATCGCCAGTTCTTTATCCCCCGCGGTTTTGCCCACGGCTTCAGCGTGCTCACGCCGGAAGTTATTTTCCAATATAAATGCGACAACTTTTATGCCCCGCAAAGCGAAGGGGCACTGGCATGGGACGATCCGGACCTCGACATCAACTGGCGCATTCCTTCCGACAAAATCATCCTGTCGGAAAAGGACAAGCATCATCCTCGCCTGAAAGATGCCGAATGGTTGTTTGATTATTCAGAAAACTTATATCAATAATGCAGCACATCATGAATTTTAAAAGAAATATCATCATTACCGGAGGAGCCGGTTTCATCGGCAGCCACGTGGTACGCCTTTTCGTCAACCAATATCCTGACTACCATATTATCAATCTGGACAAGCTGACCTACGCCGGAAACTTGGCCAATCTGAAAGACATCGAAGACCGGCCGAACTATACTTTCGTCAAAGCGGACATTTGCGATTTCGACAAGATGAGCGAACTCATCCGGCAATACCATATGGACGGCATTATCCACCTGGCCGCCGAAAGCCACGTGGACCGGAGCATCAAAGACCCTTTCACTTTCGCACGTACCAACGTCATGGGAACGCTCAGCCTGCTCCAAGCGGCCAAAGAGTATTGGGAATCCCTGCCGGAAGGCTACGAGGGCAAACGCTTCTACCACATTTCGACCGACGAAGTGTACGGGGCATTGGAACTGACGCATCCCGAAGGCATCGAACCGCCCTTCACCACTACGGCCTCATCTTCGGAACATCACTTGGCATACGGCGAGGCTTTCTTTCTGGAAACCACGAAATATAACCCGCACAGTCCCTACTCCGCTTCCAAAGCCAGCAGCGACCACTTCGTCCGTGCTTTCCACGACACCTACGGCATGCCGACCATCGTAACCAACTGTTCCAACAACTACGGTCCCTACCAATTCCCGGAAAAGTTGATTCCGCTGTTCATCAACAATATCCGCCACCGCAAGCCCCTTCCGGTCTACGGCAAAGGGGAAAACGTGCGCGACTGGCTTTACGTCATCGACCACGCCCGTGCCATCGACGTAATCTTCCACAAGGGCAAGGTGGCAGAGACGTACAACATCGGCGGCTTCAACGAATGGAAGAACATCGACATCATCAAAGTCGTCATCCGTACGGTAGACCGGTTGCTCGGCCACCCGGAAGGCTATTCGCTCGACCTGATTACTTACGTGACCGACCGCAAGGGGCATGACTTACGCTACGCCATCGACTCCACCAAACTGAAGAACGAACTGGGCTGGGAACCCAGCCTGCAATTCGAAGAAGGCATCGAGAAAACCGTCCGTTGGTATCTCGACAATCAGGAATGGATGGACAACGTGACAAGCGGAGACTACCAGAAGTATTACGAAAACATGTACAGGGACCGGTAATCCGCCGTCCTGTCCACGAAGACATACGCCCCCGGAAACCTTTGCAGTTTCCGAGGGCGCACGTTTTTCTATCGGCAAGAAAGAAAGGATAAACCTTAGCTACGGCTCACTTCCAACCCTTTTTCCGACAAACTCATCTCTACAAAACGGACACGGTCGTTCACCGCCTCCTGTACTAAGATTTTCCGGATACGGGCTGCCGCCTCTTCGTCCTTGGCCATCATGTAAAGGAAACCGCCTCCCCCCGCACCGGGCAACTTATACCCCAGGCACAAGTCGTCTATTTTCTCAATAATCGCACGGACAGCCGCAGGATTCGTCCCCGCATCCAAACGACAATTCTGCATCCATGACCTCCTGACCAAACGGCCGGTCTCCTCAAAACTGTTCCGCTGTATGGCATCGTACATATCCAAGGCATGTGTCTTCATCCGACCCAACAACTCCAAACGGCCGGTCTCGTTCAGGAACATCCCTTTCACGATTTCCGCCAGGATGTTCTTGGCCGTACGTGTAATGCCGGTATAATACAACAAATGGCATTTTCGGTACTCAGGTGCGGTAAACACGTAGTCGGGCAACCAGCGCACCAAAGGCTGTTGGCAAGCCCCCGGTTGGGTCTGAAGCAATTTCACGCCCTGCAAGATACCGCCGTATTGGTCTTGCCAACCTCCGCCCGTAGTCAGCAACTGTTCCAGCACAAGCGTACGGTTGCCCGTTTCATAACGGTCCCATCCCAGTCCGCAGAAGTCATTGACGGCTCCCAACACGGTAGAAGCCAGAATAGAACTTGTCCCGAGTCCGGAACCGGCCGGAATGGCAGACAGCAATGTAATCTCGATACCCGCCCCGAAAGCCTCCAACTGCGCCTCTAACGACGCATGGACTTCCGCACTGAAATCCGGGTGGAAACCGGCCAACACCAATGCTGCCTTCGGAATGGAAAAAGGAGAGCCTACCTTGTTGAAGGCCGCAAGTTCGTCATACGTACGCACCACCTCCATCGCGCCCAAATCAATGGAACGCATCACGATATGACGTTCCCGGCAAGGCTTCACGTACACCTGCAACGGGGGTTGCCCGTTCAGTTCGATGGAGAGGTTCACCACGTTCCCTCCCTCCATCAGGCTGTAGGGCGGCGTGTCCGTCCATCCTCCAGCCAAGTCGATACGCACCGGACTGCGCCCCCACACGATCTGGTCCGCATAAACCGACAAACGGGGCGACTGCCGGACCGCACAGGCCGTGCCGGTCAGCATCTTGCGCATCAATCCGAAAGCCTGTTCTTCATATTTCCGTCCGTCTTCACCTTTCAGGTCAGCCACACGGGCACGGAACATCGCATCGTTGATGCGCGTCAGTCCGTCGACACTCTCCGGCAACGCATCCGGCAAAGGCAAGCTCCCGGCGGCATAACCGCGAGCCACTTCGTCCAGATTCAACTGATAGAACACACTGCGCTCATAGTGGGCGGCCAGCAAAGGCAGATTCCTCGTCCGGAACACCTCACGTTGGCGCGTCAAGCGATGCAGGTTGGCGTACGCCGACAGTTCGTCGGCCGACATCTTACGGGCCGACCGCCATACCTTCCGTCCTTCTTCCAGTTCCGGTTCGGTGGTCATCCAACGCATCGCCCGTCCCAAATCCTCCACATTGTCGCACAAAGGAAACAAACGGGCCGCCTGCAAATCATGGTTTTCCTCTATGTCTTCCGGTTTCAGGCCGCGCCCGGCCAGCCACTCCGTCACGGGCATGCCCTGATACAAGACCGCCCCGTCCGACAGGCTGCCCTTGAAGGCATCGTTGAAACCGTAAGGACGGGCGGCAAAAGCCTCCTCGCCTACCGGCACCACGTCGATGCACAAACCATCGGCCAACTTCAGCGGCCAACGGTTTTCAGGCACCCCCGTAATGATGTTGCGGCATGCCAATGTCCAGTCGCGCCCCACGAAGCTGTTCTCTATCCAAAGTTCCGAGTTAGCGGCCCCCAACGTCACTTCCACTTCGGCATTCTGCACGAACATGGCCGGATGGGGTTTAGCCTTGCGGTGCATGATTTCCCGTTGGTCCGTCACGATGTTCTGCACGGCCAGCGTGGAAGAAATCATCTCGCGGCTCGTCCCGTAATGGTAAAAACTCCCGCCTTCCAAAGGCAAGATGGCCACCGTCAGGCTGTTCAGTTCCGGGTCGTCCAACGTAGGGCAGTCGCCCAATGCCAAACCGAACTCAGAGTACATGTCGTAAAAAGACAACCGGCCGTCACGATAAGAACGCTTCACCATCAGTTCTACCGCCCGGTCGCTCAGCAACCAGATTCCGATGTCCATCAGGAACAAGTGCTTGCTCATCAGTGCGCCCAACTCGGCCACACTGGGTTTCTGCAACATGAAAGCCAACCTCTCCGGCGAACGGCGTTCCGATACGAATACCCCATGGTTTTGAGCCAGGCTCGGGTCTACCCACAGCCCGTAGCACACCACGTCGGCCTCGGGGATGTCCTGCAAAGGCCGGTCGGTACGGATATACACGTCGCCACTGGCTATCAACGTATGCAACGAATGCGGCGCACGCTCCATAATCTGCTCGTAAAGGGGTAATTGCAGCAACAACAGATTCTGGTCCAAGCGTTGTCCCCGCTTCCACCGGAACACCGGTACCGGAGTCAGTATTTTCCCCGAAGGCGCGTAGGCCGGCAAACGCCGGCTCTGCCCTCCGGCATGCAGCAGGATGCGTTTCTCACGCGACAGCCACGCCGCAAATGTTTCTCCTTCGTCCGTCTCGGACGCCTTGCAGGCCTGCAACAGCCATGCCGTTCCTCCCCCCGAACCTAACTTATGCCCGATGGGATCCGACGTACAAAACCACTCTTTCCGGTCGGCCCGCTCTATCTCATGGAAGCATGCCACCAAATTCGGCGGAAGCGACAACAACTTTTTCATATCCTATACCTTATTATATATATTAGTGTCCCTGATGATTGATACAGATGCCTTTCAGATACCATTCATACAAACGGTGCACCCCTTCGTCTATCTCCACCGTGTGGTGCCAACCGAGACGGTGGAGCTTCGTCACGTCCGTCAGCTTGCGCATCGTACCGTCCGGTTTGGAGGCATCCCAACGCAATTCACCCTTGAAACCGATTTCAGCCATAATCTTCTCAGCCACTTCTCGGATGGTCAGTTCCTTGCCCGTCCCCACGTTGATGTGGCAGTTGCGGATGTCCCGTTCGCCCGGCGCATACGTGTCCTTGAAATCCACGTTCAACAGCACGTGCACGCTGGCATCCGCCATCTCTTCGCTCCAAAGGAACTCACGCAACGGTTTGCCGGTACCCCACAACGTCACGGCCTCCGGCGTGATACCGTAATGCGCCAACACGTCGAGGATATCCGTTTCGGCAGAAACGGCGTCCACCACCCGCTTCACGCCATCGCGCACCACGCTCACGGGACGCAGGCCGATATCCTTTCGCACAGCCTCCCAGTCCCCTTCGTTCAGGCACTTGGCCAAATGAATCTTACGAATCATGGCCGGCAACACATGGCTGTTCTCCAAATGGAAATTGTCGTTCGGCCCGTAAAGGTTTGTCGGCATCACGGCGATGTAGTTCGTACCGTATTGCAGGTTGAAACTCTCACACATCTTCAGCCCCGCTATCTTGGCGATGGCATACGGCTCGTTGGTATATTCCAACGGAGACGTGAGCAATACCTCTTCTTTCATCGGCTGCGGAGCCTCGCGCGGATAAATGCACGTGCTGCCCAAAAAGAGCAACTTCTTCACCCCGTGGCGGAAACTCTCGCCGATGACGTTCTGCTGTATCTGCAAGTTCTGGTAGATGAAATCCGCACGATACTGCAAATTGGCCATGATGCCTCCCACGTGGGCGGCAGCCAACACCACGGCGTCCGGCTGTTCTTCGTCGAAAAAAGCCTTCACAGCCGCGCCGTCCAACAAATCCAATTCCCGGTGCGAACGGCCTACCAGATTCGTGTACCCCCGCTGCATCAGGTTATTCCAAATGGCGGAACCCACCAATCCGTGATGTCCCGCCACATATATCTTAGCATTCTTATCCAACATAACCGTCTTATTCTTTATCCAACTGGGCTTTCAGGTGCAGTTTCTTCACGAATTTCATGTCATGCTCCACCATGATGCGCACCAGTTCGGGGAATGTCGTCTTCGTGGGATTCCAGCCCAAAAGGGTCTTGGCCTTCGTCGGGTCGCCGAGGAGCTGTTCCACCTCGCACGGACGGAAATATTTCGGATCGACTTCCACGAGCACATTGCCCGTAGCCGCGTCGATACCTTTTTCGTCCACACCGCTGCCTTCCCATTTCAGTTCCACGCCCAAGTTCTGGAACGCCAGCGTACAGAACTCGCGCACAGTGTGCATTTCACCCGTGGCGATGACGAAATCTTCCGGCGTCTCATGCTGCAAAATCAGCCACATGCACTCCACATAATCTTTGGCATACCCCCAGTCGCGGCGCGCATCCAGATTACCCAAATACAATTTGTCCTGGAAGCCCTGTACGATACGGGCGGCCGCCAACGTAATCTTACGCGTCACGAAAGTCTCGCCACGGCGTTCGCTCTCGTGATTGAACAAGATTCCGTTCACGGCAAACATGCCGTAGCTCTCACGATAGTTTTTCGTTATCCAGAAACCGTATTGCTTGGCCACGCCGTAGGGCGAACGCGGATAGAAAGGCGTGGTCTCCCGTTGCGGCACTTCCTGCACCTTGCCGAACAGTTCGGACGTGGAAGCCTGATAAATGCGGCAAGTCTTCTCCAACCCGCAGATGCGCACGGCCTCCAAGAGGCGGAGCGTGCCCACGGCATCAGCCTCGGCCGTGTATTCCGGCACGTCGAACGACACTTTCACGTGGCTCTGTGCAGCCAGGTTATAGATTTCCGTGGGATGGATGTCGCTGATAATCCGAATCAGCGAACTGCTGTCCGTCATGTCGCCCCAATGCAGGTTCACCAGACGGCTCTTCTTCATGTCGCGCACCCATTCGTCCAAATACAAATGCTCGATACGTGCGGTATTGAAAGAGGAGGAACGGCGCATGATGCCATGCACCTCATATCCTTTTTCAACCAAAAACTCGGCCAGATAGGAACCGTCCTGACCCGTAATACCGGTAATCAATGCTACTTTTCTCATGATAATTCAAATAATGTTATAGTGTTTAGTGTGAATGCTGCAAAG
>UMFU01057338.1_pt1 | contig 10848 bp, 9 predicted proteins | sample 1965091 | NCBI WGS metagenome assembly UMFU01 (sample SAMEA4836054, study PRJEB28245) | human gut metagenome | biome: gut microbiome; material: fecal sample | place: Denmark | collected 2008
AAAAGACGATTTCGATGCGACCATGCTTGGTGCTGCCCTTAATCGACACCTTGGTATCGAAATGATTTTCCAAACTCTGCTGGATGGCGGAACCAACCCAAGGATTGGTCTTAGACGTCTTAGGCTTCTTCGGCTGCTCCCCCGACGCAATCTTCATGGCGACGATTTCTTCGGTGCTGCGTACAGAAAGACCTTCCGCAATAATACGAGAAGCCAGCTTGTCCATTTCCTCCGGATCGCTCAGGCCCAATAGCGCACGCGCATGACCGGACGATAGCACACCGGCAGCCACTCTCTTTTGCACAGAAGCCGGCAGGTTCAGCAGTCGCAAGGTATTGGCGATTTGCGGGCGAGACTTGGACACCGACTTGGACAGTTGTACTTGTGTCAACCCGAACTCTTCAATCATCTGCTGGTAGGCAGCCGCCTCTTCCAGCGGATTCAAGGCCACACGGTGCAAGTTTTCCAGCAATGCATCGCGGAGCATATCATCATCCGCAGTGGTTTTGACGATGGCGGGAATCGTCTCCAACCCAGCCAACTGAGAAGCACGCCAACGGCGTTCACCCATAATGAGCTCATACGGGCTGTCCAAATGACCGGCAAACGGATTCGTGCTGGATTCCGTCTCGTCGTGCTTGGCGGCTTTGGCCGCAGCAATCTGGCTTGCCGGACGCTTGCGCACGACTATCGGTTGCAGCACACCAACTTCCTTAATGGAAGCAGACAGCTCATTCAACTCATCCTCGTCGAAGATGGTACGAGGCTGATGTGCATTGGGCCCGATATCAGACAGTTTGAGTTCAGCCAGATAACCACCGGCTACCGGCTTGAGCTCGTCCTTCTTATCTGTGTCAGCGGTCTTTGCCGCCGATGCAGTCAAAGATGTTTCACGTGAAACATCTTTGACAGTGACGGATGTACGATGTGCCGTCTGAGACGCAGACGACTTGCCGCCCTGCTGAGGTGCGGCGACCTTACCGGTTTGAGGTTTCTCCGTACCGAAAAACAGGTCGCTAGGATGAGTAATGGTGTCCAATGCGGGCATGGATGCGCGTTTACCGGCGGCTTTCTTGACTGCCTTGCTGGACGATATCGTCTGAGGCACGGCAGGTTTTGATTCCTGCTGGGCAGTAGCCTTCTTGGCGGGGGTTATGTCAGCAGTGGCCTCCGGAGTAGACGAATCCTCCGCAATCATTGCGGGCTGCTCCGCCACCGGCTCCTCCCCTGGCAATGTGGGGAACAAAGCGCCAAGGCCCTTACCAAGTCGTGATTTTGATGCCATTACTTGTTCCTCCTCGCATCAATGGTGTCAAGGACTTGTTGCGAACGCTGTGCGATTTCCAAAGCTGCTTCACCATACGATATGGCACCTATGCCACGAGGATCATAGGCAATCACCGATTGGGAGAAACTCGGCGCTTCGGAGATCTTGACTGAACGCGGGATGGTGGTATTCAGCACAATGCTGGGATAGTGTCCCTTAACCTCGTTATATACTTCACGGCTCAACAACGTTCGGCGATCGAACATCGTGACGAGCATGGTGGACACCAGCAGTACGGGATTGAAATGCTCTTGCACCAAACCAATCGTGTTAATCAGCTGGCCAAGACCCTCCAATGCGTAATACTCAGCCTGGATAGGAATCAGCATCTCGGTCACTGCACACATGGCGTTGATGACCAAGAGGCCCAAGCTGGGCGGGCAATCAATGAACACGTAATCATAGTGTTTATCTGATTGACGTAGGTAGAGGTCTAGGGCCTCCTTCAGCAACGTGTTTCGGTTGGGCAGATCAGCCACTTCCAACTCAGCACCGCTGAGATCGATTGATGCAGGCACAACATCAAGTGTGGGAAAATCAGGACAGACCGTGATAACATCACCCAGATCGGAACGCCCCTCGATAACGTCATAGACCGAGGGCTCTCCCGATGCATGAGATACACCCAACGCCGTAGAGGCATTGCCCTGCGGGTCCATATCGATGACCAACACCTGCGCGCCCTTGTTCGCCAGCGCCGCAGCGGTGTTTACCGTGGATGTGGTTTTACCCACTCCCCCCTTCTGGTTGGCCACGGCGATACGACGAGTCCGTTGAGGCTTTGGGAAATCGGTTTTCTTGAGTACATCGTAGCGTGAGCTTTCATCAGCCATTTGGCTACCAAGCACTGAACCGTGACCATCGAATATTCGCTGAAGCGTTTCGGAAGCCGATTCTATAGGTTCCGACTGATGATCCTTGGTGGCCATCGCTCCTCCTTGCACAGACGTAAGTTCCAGTGTTCTCATTCGTATGGACATGATGCTCGTTATCCACAATTGCGATATGCAATGTGGATAAGTGTGGATAAGTGTGAATGACGTTGAGTGTTAGATTGTGTATTCACAGACGAAAAACATTGAAAAATCAATGTTTTCATCATTATGCACATCGTCCCGTAAAAATGTGGATAACTTTTACGCACATATGGAAATGTGGATAACTCAATCAGTACTCCACTCATCGCTTATCCACAATCACCACGTGGGTAGGCTCAAGATCCGGTCCGACAGCCGCCTCAACGACGCGTGGACGACGACCACCGAATTTTGCAATCTCCTTGCCAGCCTTGTCGATTTCAGCCTGAGCAGACCGTCCCTTCAGTGCGATCAACTGTCCTGACGGTTTCAGCAACGGCAACGTCCAGCCAGAGAGTTTGGTCATAGGAGCAACCGCACGACACGTGACAACAGCGAACGGATGAATTTCCCGCTTCCGTACCTGCTGGATGACGGCATCGGAGCGTCCACGAATAATCTCAACGTTCTGCAGTTGCATCAGGCCAACACATTCATGCAACCATTCGATTCGCCGCTCCATCGGTTCAATCAGCGTGAAGTCATGATCCGGCAAACACGCGGCAGCCACCAATCCAGGAAAACCACCACCACTGCCGACGTCGGCAACTGTTTTGAAGCGAACACCATTCGTCGCATTCCGAACGTACGGCACAATCGCAGCGGAATTCAGAATATGCCGTTCCCAAATGATATCGACGTCACGGGGGCCGATCAATCCACGAGGTTCACCCTCTTCGGCAATCTTGGCATGGAAACGCTCCAACTTCGGCAACGCATCACCCAAGACCTCAGCAAGTACAGGTGACCCCTGCAGCTGATCCGTCATAGCCATCTCCCTCACCATGTTTCACGTGAAACAATCAACATGGAGAATGGCGCCGCTCATTACGACGCCATTCTCCATGCGGTCACTTTAGTTTGTTCAAAGACGACATCCGTCGAACGTCCCTGTCATCTCAAAAAAACTCGCCGAGCAATTACTCCTGATCAAGCTCGTCGTCTTCGACGGTATCCTCGACTCTATTCTTGAGATACACCGTCACGTAACGATGAGGCTCCTCACCGTGCGAGCGAGACTTCAGCCCCTCTTCCCGAACCACATCGTGAACGACTTTACGTTCGAAGGAATTCATCGGCTTCAAGTCATACGGCTCGCCGGAATCCTTCACTGCGTCAATGGCATCCAAGGCGATATCACGGAGGTGCTGACGCTTGCGCTTCAGGAAACCGTCGACATCCACAATCAGATGAGAACGCTCGCCGGTCTTCTGCTGTACAGCCAGACGAGTCAATTGCTGCAGAGCATCAACGACTTCACCATTACGGCCAATAAGATGTTTGATGTCAGTATCGTCATCAGCAACGATTTGCACGGTGGGGCGGTCATTACGCACGCCCATCTCAATGTCGCCCTCATAGTCGGCGATATCCAGTAGGCCTTCAAGGTAATCCGCGGCGATGTCAGCCTCTTCGTTGAGCTGGTCGATCGACTTCACGTCATCCTGTGCCATACGCTACTCCTTCATGTCGTGTTTGAATTCCAAGTCTAAGCCCTGCTCCCCCGAACAGAGAAAGTAATGTCGGTGCGTGTTGAATGTTTCACGTGAAACATCGAACTCGCACCGACATAGTCGTCACTTCTTTTTGCGCTTACGCACGGGCTGTTGACGCTGATAGCCCTGAGTGGCCTTACGCTCGGCCTCTTCCTTGGCCTTGGCCAATGCTTCTTCTTCCAGAGAGGGCAGGCCGGCCTTTGCGCGGCGAGCATTCTCATTACGATGATCGCGCTTCTCCTTGTCCGCCGCAGCCGGAGAGCCAGGGGTCGGGAATGCGTACACCTGCCACAATGTGCGGCAGAGGTTGCACACGTTGTTGGTCAGCCAGTAGACCAGCACGGCGAACGGCATGGCGACACCGGAGAAGATGTACATCACCGGGAAGAGCCACAGCATAGCCTTCTGCATGGTCTCGGTCTGCTTGTTCATCGAAGCAGCTGCCATGTTGCGCTTCATGCTGAAGTACTGCATAAACCACAGGCAGAAACACATCAGGAACACGAAGATACCGATGACCGCCTTGCCACTAGCGGCAGCACTGGTGAAGTTATCGGTCACGCTGACAATGCCGAACACATCGGTTTGGGTGAATTGCTTGGCGGTTGCTACGTCGAACGCGCCCAACGCATCGCGTTTACCGTTGGCAATGTATGGAATGGCCGACAGCGTATAGAACATGGACATGAACACCGGGCCCTGAATGAGCATAGGCAAGCAGGAGCCAGCCGGATTGACGTCATTGTCTTGATACAGTTTCATGGTTTCACGGCTCATGGCCTCCCTGGAAGCCTGATCCGTCTTGCCTTTGTACTTGTTCTGAATACGCTGCATCTTCGGCGCCAATGCCTGCATCTTGCGCATCGACTTCATCTGCTTGTAGAACAGCGGGAAGATACAAGCCTGCACCACCAGCACCAGGATGATAATGGCAAGCACCCATGAGACACCAATCGGGCTCACGCCCAGCATCACGAAGAAGTCATGCACGATCTTCATGATCCAGGTCTGCAACCACTCAACGGGAGTCAGGATTTTATATAGAAATCCCCAAAACCCGCTATCAAGCAGAAATTCATTTGAGTTCATCGTTGGGCCTCTCTTTGGGTTGTGGCCAATGGTGTCAGTCGAGGCTTTTCATGAGCCTTCGACCACGAAAACCTGTAAAAAACGGAATACCGTTGTGGAACATCGTCGATTCCCCCACGACTCCACGGCCGGCAACGCAGTAATCTCAGCACGGCGAGCACTCCCCCTTTGAACGCGCCATACCGTTCCAATGCCTCAATGGCATAATTCGAGCACGTTGGATAATACTTGCAACAAGGCGGTGTGTTTGCCGAGATGTGCTGTTGATACCAGCGCACCCCACCAATCATCACCGCCTTGAAAGAAGCTGTCATGCCTCAGCCACCTTATGCGCCACCGTGGCAAAAGCCTTCGCGATCTGCTGATCTAGCGAAGCGAACGATGCGGTCGCTGCACTGGGCTTGGCGCGCAAAACGATATCGCAATGCGCGGGCAGCAGATCCTCATGGGCTCTGGCCAATACACGAAACCTACGCTTCACCGTATTACGGGTGACCGCATGTCCTACCGATTTGGAGACAGCTAATCCCAAACGGCGATGCACCGTCCGGTCGTCATCATCATGATGGTCGTCGGGCACCAAATAGTGCACGACGATATCCTTGCCACCTGCTTTGCGCCGGCGTTTCAGCACGGTGACGAAATCACGATGGCTTTGAAGCCTCTCCACCTCGACTATGCCTGTGGCACTGATCGGAATGATCAGGCGGAGAGGGTCTTGCGGCCCTTGGCACGGCGACGGTTGATCACCGCACGGCCAGAACGGGTGCGCATGCGCAGGCGGAAGCCGTGCTTCATGTGGCGACGACGGTTGTTCGGCTGGAACGTCCTCTTCATAATCCATTGCTCCTAGGTCTATTCGGCAACGCTTCGCGCTGCCCTCACGTGAGTCAAGCTATACCAAAGTACTCTCACCCCTACCCTCAAGTCAAAACGGACGGAGTATTTTCACATTTCGACACGTTGCGAGACACGCCCCAAATCTCTTATAATCGGCGGAATACCAACCATTCACGGCCAAAAGTTATCCACAAATTACATGTTTGTTATTCACAATCCAGTTATTTCAACACGCGACACGGTGGATAACTTGTCTAAACCAGAGTAAATATTATCTGTTGTACGTATTTCGCCACAGCGACAGAAGGGGCCACCATGGTTAACGCTTCCGGCGACCCCGTAATCGAGGCCGCCCACATCTGGTCAGACACGCTGACGGTGCTCAAACACAGCGCTTCGCTCAGCCCACGAGAAAAAGGCTGGTTGGAAGGCGTTGTTCCTGAAGGCGTCTTCGGTTCGACCATCGTGCTGTGTGTGGACAACAACGACACGCTTCAAGCCATTCAGGGTGATTTGAACGATTCCCTGCTTCAGGCATTGCGTACGGTAACCGGCGAAAATATGTTTCCCGCGTTCAAGGTCGTGCCGAAAACCGAGCCCGAACCGCTTTCGGAGGCAAAGCCGGCGCAGCCATATCCTTCGGAAATTTCTCCGACTGTCGCCGAATTCGGTAAAGAATCCTATGGTGCAAAGCCGGCAGCCGCACCGCGGGAACCGATGCCCGCCACCGAGCCGCAGTTCCCGGTCGGTCAGCAGAAGATGAATCGCGATCCCGAGACTCATCTCAATAAGAACTTCACGTTTGATTCCTTCGTGCCCGGCGATTCCAACCGTTTTGCCCGTACGGTCGCACTGGCCGTGGCCGAAGGTTCCGGGCAGGATTTCAACCCGTTGTGTATCTATGGCGGATCGGGCCTGGGCAAAACCCACTTGCTGAACGCCATCGGCAACTATGCACTGGTCAAGGATCCCGGGCTGAAGGTTCGATACGTCACGTCTGAGGAATTCACGAACGAATTCATTGACGCGCTGCAAAACCCGAACCAAAGCCAGGGTCAGATTGCTGAATTCAACCGTCGATACCGACAGGTTGATGTGTTGCTTATTGACGATATCCAGTTCCTCGGCGGCAAGGAAGCCACCTTGGATCAGTTCTTCCATACGTTCAATGCACTGCATCAGGCAAATAAGCGTATTGTCATTGCTTCCGATGTAGCGCCCAAGAATTTGAAGGGTTTCGAGGCTCGACTCATCTCGCGCTTCGAATCCGGCCTGACCGTAGACGTCAAGCCGCCGGATCTGGAGACCCGAATCGCCATTCTTCGCATGATCGCCTCGATGAACGGCTCGAAAATCCCCAGCGATGTGTTGGACCTCATCGCCGAACGCTTCACCGAGAACATTCGTGAACTCGAAGGCGCGCTAACCCGTGTTACGGCCGTGGCCTCGCTGAGTAATCAGCCGGTGACCCGCGCCTTGGCCGAGCAGACGTTGCAGGACTTCTTCACCACCGATGTGGAAATCAAGCCCACGGACATCATCAGTCAGGTGGCGAAGTACTTCCACCTGACGTTTGAGGATCTTGTCGGTAAATCACGAACCAAAAACGTGGCTGTTCCTCGTCAGATCGCCATGTATCTGGCTCGCGAAATGACCAGTATGAGCCTGATGGATATTGGCCAGGTCTTTGGCGGACGCGATCACACCACAGTAATGCATGCCTGCACTCGAATCAGTGACCGAATGCAGCAAAAACAGGAGATCTATAACTACGTTATGGAGCTCACGGTTCGCCTCAAGCAAAGCAACACCAACTGACACAACGCTTCTGAGAGACGAAAAACGGCACTTTTTGGACTGACTTTCCGAAAAGCGCCGTTTTTGGTTGCTCAGGCGGATTCTGGTGGATACGTCGAGGCAACGGATTCGAGACATTAGATTCCTCATGGCTCCCCTTTGTGAGGGGATCTGTCGGCGCAGACGACTGAGGGGAGTTTCGAAGGGGAACACGCAAAAAAAACCATGAAACGAGAGAATCGATTCTGAGGACCGATTTTGCGGGTTTGGGCGAGCGAGACGGAAAAAGTGCCGAAAACGGTCTCCAGAATCGATTCTCCTCGACGAAAAACAGTCTTCAACACGCCGTGCGAAAGTGCGAAAACCAAAAAAGTTATCCACATAGTTGTGCACAGATGTGGGTAAACTCGGCGGATAACTCGTGGATTACCCACTGTTTTGTTGTGGAAAACTCGTGCATAACCGCGACCTCGATGTGGAAAACTCAAATTCGACGAACTGGCTGTGGAAAACTCGCCCACTTATCCACAAGCCATGCAGAATTTGTCCACAATTTTCAGGGACTTATGAACCGTTGCAGTTGTAGGGCTCAGCCCTACTTATCCACACTATCCACCGGCCTTATTATGGCGATTACTTACTCAGTTACGTGAAAAGCATCATCGCCATAGTAACAGCCGGTCATCCAGCGTACGTAAGTTCGCCACCTAACGGCTAGAATATTTCTCAGCCAATCCGACGAAGGGAACAATCACACATGAAAGTCGAAATCGATACTGCAGCCCTGGCCGACGCCGTAGCCTGGACCTCCCGAGTCATCGACGCACGTCCCTCCAACCCGATTCTCGCTGGTGTCAAGCTGGAAGCCATTGACGGAACGCTGCAATTCTCCGCCTTCAACTACGAGATTTCCGCTCGCCACCACATCGAAGCCGGCGTTGACGAAGCCGGTTCCGTACTGGTTCAGGGCAAGCTGCTGGCCGATATCACCAAATCGCTGCGTTCGGAGAAAACGTACCTGGTCACCGACGGCTCCACGCTGACCATCACGTCCGGCAAGTCGAAGTTCACCTTGCAGCTCATGCCCGACACCGAGTACCCGGATCTGCCTGTGGTACCGGCCATGCTCGGCCAAGTCGATGCCCCGACTTTCGTTCAGGCCGTGAACCAGGCGTGCGTTGCCGTCTCCCGCGAAGAAAACCGCCCGGTACTGACCGGCGTTCGCATGCAATTCCAAGGCGACAAGGTCGTCATGACCTCCACCGATCGCTTCCGTTTGGCCCGCGCCACCTTCACTTGGACTCCGCAGAACCCGGACGTCGACACCACCACGCTGGTTCGCGGCTCCCTGCTCAAGGATGTGGCCCGTGCTCTTGACGAGCACCAGAACATCCGCCTTGATTTCGATGCCGATAGCCCGACGCTGCTCGGCTTCGAAAACGCCGGCCGCGTCTCCACCTCCCAGCTCATCGACGGTGAATTCCCGGCGGTCGACCGCCTGTTCGCCGACGAATATCCGATTCAGGCCGTAGTCAACAAGCAGGATTTGCTCGACGCCATCAGCCGTGTGGCTTTGGTCGCCGAACGCAATGCTCCGATTCGCATGACCTTCACCGGTCAGGAAGTGGCGCTGTCCGCCGGATCGGTCGACGAGGCTCAGGCCAACGAAACACTGGACATCGACATGGATGGCGACGACATCACCGTGGCATTCAACCCGTCCTACCTGAAGGAGGGTCTGTCCGCCGTAACCGAACCATTCGTGCGCATCAAAATGACGACCCCGGTCAAGCCGGTCGAGTTCAATGGCCAGCAGGAAGCTGATTCCGACGAGTCCATGGACTACCGATACCTGCTCGTGCCGATGCGCTTTAACAACTGAAATCCCTGAATTTCCAACGATTCGCTAATGCACATCTCCCGTCTCGCACTCGACCACTACCGCTCATGGAGTCAGGTAGTGGTCGATTTCGTACCAGGCGTGAATATCCTGTTCGGCAAGAACGGTCTGGGCAAAACCAATCTGGTGGAAGCCGTCGAAGTGCTGTCCACCGGATCGAGCCATCGCGCGTCCAGCACGTTGCCGTTGATCGAACGCGGGCAGACCACGGCCACCATCCGCGCGAACGTCGCTGATGATGCCGGTCAAACCACTACGTATGAAGCGTCGATTCATGCGCGTGGTGCCAACCGAGCCCGCATCAACTCGGGGTCGTCGCTGTATCTGCGCGATATCATCGGCAAGATTCCAAGCGTTTCCTTCACTCCCGAAGATCAGCGGTTGGTATCCGGCGATCCGGGAGCACGCCGCGTCATGATGAATCAGGCTGCGGCTCTGCTCGAGCCCGGATACATGCAGACGTTGCAACAGTTCACGCGCATCGCCAAACAGCGTGCCACATTGTTGAAGCAATTGAATGCCAATGCCAACAATGGCCAGCCGATGGATGCGGTTCTGAGCGGTTTGGAAATCTGGACCGGCCAGTTCATCGAAGCCGGTGTGGCGTTGACCCGTATGCGCGCTCATGTGATCGGTCTGCTTGCCGAGCCATTTGCCGCGATTTACGCCGACTTGGCCGGTGCCGGCGAGCAGGTGACGCTCACATATGCGCCTTCATTCGACGAAGTGCTGATGTTCGACGATCCGCATCCGCAGATTAGCGAGCATTTCCAACGCATCTACCCTGGTGAAGTGGCTCGCGGCGTGAACCTTATCGGTCCGCAGCGCGATGACATGAACCTTGACTTGGCCGGTATTCCCGCCCGCGAGTTCGCTTCGAACGGCGAGATGTGGACGATGGCGCTGGCCTTGAAAATGGCATTGTTTGAAATCGTGCGTGACCGGTTGGGATTGCAGCCGATTGTGATTCTCGATGATGTGTTCGCCCAGCTTGACGACAGCCGGCGCACGCAGATTCTTGATTTCGCCAGAAAACAGGATCAGGTGCTGATTACCGTGGCCGCTGAAGGCGATGTACCCGACTATGAATCGGCCCATCGCATCGACGTGGCCGCACTGGACGAACCAGCTTCCGTGATATTGCCAACTCTGGGCAATTTGTCCAATTCGCGGGAAAATGAGAGTTTGGGTGGGTATGACGAAAAAACCGCGGTGGACAGCGCGTCCGTAGAACGGAAAGTGTCATGAACCCGCCGATCGCCCGCCAACTCAACCTGGACGAGACCAAACTGCCGGCCGAAATATTCGAGCGGCTCTCCCGTC
>UMFU01011581.1_pt1 | contig 10844 bp, 7 predicted proteins | sample 1965091 | NCBI WGS metagenome assembly UMFU01 (sample SAMEA4836054, study PRJEB28245) | human gut metagenome | biome: gut microbiome; material: fecal sample | place: Denmark | collected 2008
TCGCCGAGCATGACGTTTTCCTGCCGATGACGGTTCTTGAGGAGCTCGATACCCATAAAAAGGGACTTACGGATGTTGCCCGCAATGCCCGCTCAGTAAGCCGTGCATTGGATCAGCTGATTGAAGCCAACGGCGGCCGTATTCAAGAGGGCGTTGAACTTTCACTGCTCGGCAATACGGAAGCTACCGGTCGACTCTGGTTTGAAACGAAACCTTTGGCCGAAGAACTCCCCGCAGAGCTCCCGAGCTTCCGTGGCGACAATTCAATTCTGGCCACCGTCCGCGGCGTTGCCAAGGCATTCCCAAAACGTGCTGTTGTGTTGGTGAGCAAAGACATCAACATGCGCATCAAGGCGACAACGCTCGGCATCCCCGCTGAAGACTACTTCAACGACAAGGTGCTCGACGACACCGACATGCTTTATTCCGGCAAGCTCGCGCTTCCGTCGAACTTCTGGGAAAGCATTGACTCCACCTTGAAGAGCTGGCAGGATCAAAATGCCACGTTCTACAGCTTTGAACCAGAGCACCCGGAAGACTTCATCCTGAATGCCTGTGTGACGGTTGAGGGCGACGCTAATTTCATGGCGCTCGTTGCAGCACGTCAGGGCCGAACGGTGACGCTGCGCCTGATGCGCGACTACCGCTCGAAGTCCCATATAAAGGTCTGGGGGATTCAAGCGCGCAACGCCGAGCAGAACATGGCGCTCAATCTCCTGATGGATCCTGACATTGACTTTGTCACTCTTCTCGGTCAGGCGGGTACCGGCAAAACTCTGATGACGCTCGCCGCCGCACTAACACAGACCATTGATGAACGGCGCTTCAGCGAAATCATCATGACCCGCGCCACAGTGAGCGTCGGCGAAGACATTGGCTTCCTGCCCGGCACTGAAGAAGAAAAGATGGCGCCTTGGATGGGGGCGCTCGAAGACAATCTGGAAGTGCTTCACGGCTCGAGTTCAGGCGGTGACTGGGGACGTCAGGCCACGATGGACCTCATTAAGAACCGCATTCGCGTGAAGTCCATGAGCTTCATGCGCGGCCGCACATTTTTGCAGAAGTTTGTCATCATCGATGAGGCACAGAACCTCTCGCCCAAACAGATGAAGACGCTCATCACACGCGCCGGCCCTGGGACCAAAATCGTGTGCCTCGGCAATATCGCGCAGATCGATACGCCTTACCTGACGGAAGGCAGTTCCGGTCTTACCTATGTGGTAGAGCGCTTTCAAGGATGGCAGCATGCCGCAACCTTGACACTCACCCGAGGCGAACGTTCACGGCTTGCTGAATTCGCCGCCGAAGCACTATAGGGATTTTACCGAGTGACCAAACTCAATTGAAAACATGTTTTATTCAACACGTTCAAAGTAAAACCTTGGCGCATAATTGTTTGACTGTTTATGCGCAGGTCTCAAGAGAGCTGCGCGATTCCATTGGGAAAGAGATTCATGATTAAGAGCAAACTTGTCCTTGCACTGGCGCTTTCCGTCGGTCTCGTTGGTTCTGCCGCCGCTGCCTTGACAGACATGACCGTCAATGGTGAAAAGGTTCCGGCATCACGCTTAGAAGCCGTCTACAACAATGCAGTCAAAGCCGGTGCCAAAGCAGGTCCGGAACTGGAAGCGCGTGTAAAGCGTGATGTGACTGAAGAAGTGGTGCTTCTGCAGGAAGCAGCCAAAGCCAAGATTGATCGTACGAAGGAATATCGCGACGCCATCGACCGTGTAGGCAAGCAGCTCAAGGTTGAACTCCTTGTCGCAGATTACGCGAAGAAAAATCCCGTCAGCGACAAAGAAGTCCGTGCGGCTTACGACAATGCCAAGAAGGTCTACGGTGATACCGAATATCAGGTCCGCCATATTTTGGTAAAGACCGAACAGGAAGCCAAGAACATCATTCAGCGTCTCAACAAAGGCGAAAAGTTCGATGCGTTGGCAAAATCTGAATCGCTTGATCCGAAGTCGGGCCCTGCCGGCGGCCTGATCGGCTGGCTGTCGCCGAGCAATGTTGAGCCCAATTTTGGCAATGCCTTCAAAATTTTGTCGGCAGGCGATGTCGCCCAGGCACCAATCCAAAATCAATTCGGCTGGCATGTCGTAAAACTTGACGCCAAGCGCAGCCAGAAGAACTTCCCAACCTACGAATCGCAAAAGGACAGCCTTCGTGCGCAGCTTTCTCAGCTGAAAGCCAAGCGGCATTTTGCTGAGCTTGTGCAGAAAGCCAAGGTTCGCTAAACCTCTGCATTAGCCCTCGACTCTTCCTTGACAGCTCTGCATTCTTTTGCAGAGCTGTCATTCTTTATGAGTTGCCTTCAAAGCTCAGGCTGTCATTGGAGCTTGTCGAACGATGACACCCATCTGCATCATGGCTTAATCGGTATGTCGATTCACTTTGATCTGATGCGCAATCGTTCTGCCTTCCGATAAAGGAACATCATGACAAACCCAAGCGCTGAAATAGTCCCGGCCGCGCAATAGTGCCCTGTTTCAGAAAAAACCATTGCTGAGAGCAGCTGCATGAGTGTGGGGCCAAGAATGCCGGCCAAGGCAAACCCTGTGAACATAATGCCGAAATTGACGCCATTGTGTCTTGCACCGAAAACCTGCGCTGTAAAGCCTGGGTAGACCCCCATGAAGCAGCCGAAAGAAAAGCCGAGTGCGATCAGGCCGCAATAGAAGGGAAGCGTATTAGCAGGACTTCCAAGGGCAAGAAGTATTAAACCGATAATGGCAATCCCAAGTCCTGCGCCTAGCGTTGGAAGACGCCCTAAATAATCCGAGGCGGTTCCCGCACAGAGACGTCCGAATGTATTAGCGAGCGCCATGCACGAGACTGCCATCGCAGCAGAAGCAACATCCAGGGCTATTTGATGGCGCGCGATAAAAAAACTTTGAGAGATCACCATCATTCCTGCAGTGGCACCGCAAGTTAAAAGCGTGATCATCGGAAGAAAGCGAGCGTCTCGCAGCATCTCCCGCCAAGTGTAATTTCGCCCAATCTCAACGCATTGTTTCTCAACAGCCATCGAAGGCGTGAAGCCGACTGGACAACGCATTGAAAGAAAACCGCCGATGACGATAACACCGCCGATGAACACTCCCATGATTTCAAGCGCATTAGTGATCCCATAGACGGAAATGAGCTGGGTCGCGATCGGCGGAACGAGTACTGAGCTGATGCCGTAGGCTGCTGTGGCAAGTCCGCCGACCAGACCTCGGTGATCAGGGAAAAACTTCAGCGTATTGTTGATCGTACAGCCATAGACAAGGCTGAGACCTGTGCCGAAGAAGAGACCATAAAACACGATCAGCTCTGACACGCTTTCCGCGTTTCCGGAAGCATACAGCCCGAAACCCATCGAAATACCGCCGGCCGCGATGACAAATTTAGGTCCGAATCGGTCATTGATCAGTCCTCCGAAGATCATCGGAATTGGACCAAGAGCGTTGGCAATACTGAAGGCAATCGCAAGATCTGCCGACGTTAATGACGTCTGCAGGAGACTGCCGATACGTTCTGCAAGCGGAGACGCAAATACAGACCAGGCATAGATGGAACCTGCGAACAGATTGATGATGCAGCTCACCAATAGAAGAAGCCATCGTTTTTGGTCAAGAGTCATGATGATTTATAGGGAACCCCAGTAATAGAGCTGACGCATCAATTGCCGCCTAATCGGCAAGTACGCGCGCGAGTGCTTCTTCAAGAACAAATGCCGTTTTTTTGGCATGATCGACCAAAGCATCGATCTCAGCTTTAATACGCGCGGCTTCCTGCTGAGCACGGAGAATGCCTTTTGCTACGAGTTCCGGATTGGCACTGCCGACTGTCGCGCGAGCGGCAACGATGCCAGCTGGGTCCAGAGCACCAAGGAATGCTTTTTCACTAAGCGGAAATGAATCCGGGATATCACATGCATTCTGAAGCGTGCTGCGCCACTCGAGCCAGAGAGACTTTGCTTCTTCATAGTCAAGTTCGGGGGGAGTCGTTCCAGCAGCTCGAGCTCGAGTCACGAGATGACTGGCAAAATGATGAGCATTTCTAAAATCGACGCGGCAGCGGACAAGTCTGTCAGCAAGCTCTTGCGTGCAGGTCCAATCTGCATTGAGTTCAGCCAATGCACGCTTTCTGTCGACGACAAGCTCGCGAACAATACCAGCAAAGGTGCGCAGTGTTATGCAGGCATCATCAGCAAGCGCCTCCAACACTTGAGCATCTCGCACATCAGCCATGCCGAGCTGAAGATTCTGAATACGTAACATCACCCCCTGCGCCTCACCGATGACCAGTCCAGCATCTCGGCGGCAATCATTGATTAACCCAGGATTGCGTTTCTGCGGCATGGCGCTCGAGCAGTAAAGCCCATTTGTACTTTCCCATCGGATCCAGGGATGCGGGTCGGCATACTGGACCATAAAATCGGCGAGGAATGCATTGACATGGAGCATGACTGCCGAGATGATCTGGGACATCTCGAGCGGCAGATCGTTGCCGGCACACTGACCGACATCGAAAGCATTTGTCAGCGGGCGGGAAAAACCCAGCAGCTGCGCCATGCGTTCAACATTTAACGGCCACCCCGTACCGTTGCAGACGCAAGCCCCCATAGGCGAGACATCGTAGCGGCGGATGCATTCGAAGATTCGGGCCGCATCTCGCATGAAGACCTGATGCTGAGCCAAAAGATAATGGGAATAAAGCGTCGGCTGAGCTTGGACACCGTTCGTATACGCCGGCACGAGCGCACCATCCTCGCGGCGGGCAACTTCAAGCAACGCACAATCAACCTCATGAATCGCATCGAGCAAACGCATAAGCCGAGCAATATTGAGGCCAGCATTTGCTGTGGCAAGAATATCCTGAGAGGAGCGGCCTACATGAAGAACACTCGCCTCCATGCCGACGAGTTTCAAGACTTCAGGCTCAAAAGTAATGTAGAGCCCAGGACGAACCGCATTCGGCTTTGCAGCTTCGTCGCGCAAAGTATTCAACGCCGTCAGAATGCGCCGAGCAAGGGGCTTCTCCAATAGCCCTTCTTCAACATTCGAAACGATCGACGCACGGTTAATCATCTGCAGCCAATCATAGGTATCTAAGCGATGAATTTCGCCGGATTCTTCTCGTGCGCTTGGTGCGGGAACCCGTCCCATATGCATGCCCAACATTTTTATTTTCCTATTTTTTATTCTGTTTGGATAATGAGATCAATGCTTTGCCACAATGCTTTTGACCATTCGGAACGGAGATATGTCAGCTCAGAAATGAGAAACACAAATCTCCGTTCGTCAGCGTTCAAAATATTGTTAGATTACCAACGGTGCATCATGCCAACGATAAACTCGTGGGCAGAAATTTCTTTTTTCTGCCAGTCTGCATCCTGCCAGAAATAGCCGCCGATACCGTAGAGAGATGTGCGTTTGCTGAGGGAATATTGGTAACCCAAACCAAAATTCACGCGGTTCAGTTTGTTCTGGCTCTCCAAATTTTGATTTTTTGCAGTTGCATACCCGACGGAAGTCATAATCTTGCCGCCAACGGCTCTAAAATCCACGCCCGTTGAAAATGCCCAAGCTTCGAACCCTTTCTGCGGTCCCTTGGAACCCAGAGCGAGCGGAGCGACTTCTTTAGTGGAGTACCCGCCGATCCAAGGCATGTTCTTCAGGTACTGCACCGTCCCAAAGAGTCTGAAGACATCGAAGTTATAGTGTCCGCCGACAAATACTTTGTAAGCATCATTGGCATAAGTAGCTTCAGGCTTGGGCGCACTGCTCGCGGCATCAAGACAATCCACTGTGGCTGCGAGGTAGTATTTTCCGCCCTCCATCGATGCGCCGACAGCCCACCAGCGATTCGTTTCCGACGACCCTTCTCGACCATTGTCGGGTGCCGACTTGAAGGAGTATTGAGCATGAAGCCGAACACCGCTAAATGACGGAGAAATATAGTGAATCATGTTGTCGTGACGCGCTGCAGCCAATGTCCCCGCAAATTTCCAGCCGCCCGTCATATTTCCCCAGCCAGCGCCGAAAGGATTGACCTTGCTGTTGAGAATGCCAGTTGTGCCTGAACCGGTAGAGAGTGCCGGCATACGGCCAAATTTAACGAGCCCCCAAGTCTTTGACTCAACCCCAATGCTCGATTCGCGTTCAAACAAGGGCTTTACGGAACCGCCGTAAAGTGTGCCGTCGTCTGCCAGGAAACCGGATTCAAGGTGAAAAAGCACTCGTACATCGGCGTTGATTTGTTCGGACCCCTTGATGCCCCACGTTGACACATTCCCTGAACCTTGCGTGAAGCTGCGTTTCGTTTGTGCTTCAGCAACGTACCCATCCTTATCCACATATTGAGGAGCATTAATGCTTTGCCCTGCAGGCCCGCCCATGCCGGCATTGAGATCTTCATGAAGGTAAGCAAGCCCCTGATCAAAAAAACCGAACATCTGAATATCGCTGGCAGAGGCCGAGAAAACGGTGCTGCAGAACGCAGCGATGAGCACGCGTTGGATACGATGATTTTTCATGATTTTGAAATCTGTTTGAGGTGAGAAAACTTAAAGGGATCGATGAAGGAGCGGGACAATGCCGGAAACAACCTGCGTTTTAAGACCGCGGTTTTGAGCTGCTTGAGTTCCTTCGTATGTCGTGAGCAGTGTTCCAGTGCCCGTCTGCAGAACACGATTTAAGAGAACAAATCGACCATTAACAATCGTGTAGACGGCCTGATGGCTAGTCTGGTCATAAATGGTCAGATCGGCATCCATGCCGGCAAGCAGCCTTCCTTTATTTTTGAGACCGAGCATTTGTGCAGGCAGCAAGGAAGTTTTGCGGGCGAATTCAATCGTTGTCAGTGCGCCTAATTCAACAAGAGACAGACCGTTTTGAAGGATGACATTGCGCGGAATGCCCCCGCCGTCAGTACTGATGGCATCCACGAGGAAAGTCCTGTCCGGACGTTTTTGTGAGGCGAAAAAGACGCGGGATTCAAGCGGGTTGACACCGTCAAACGACCCGTCGCAATGTTCACGATGAGCCCTCAGGTAAGCGACTGCATCGGTACCCGTAAGCAATGTGATTTCGCTCTGATTGGGAAAGAGCACTGCAAGCCGCCCAGCCCTAATCGCAGCTTCTATGCCGGATGCTGAAGATTCAAAACCAAAGCGAGTCAATGTTCCGGCAGTAATGGCTGAGCGCGGTTTGCCGGCAGCATCACAGTCAAGCGGTGCCCCATTTCTCGCTGAGAGGTAGCTCTCTGTCGTAAATTCGGGATGTTCGAGAATAACTTTCTCGGCAATGGAGCATTCCTCAAGCACTGGCCTGACGCGCCCCCGACAGTACGCGTTGACGTGCGGCAGATGCAGCGGATGACCCGCAGCGATTTCCGCCGCTTCCAGCAATCCCTCAATATCGGAACCTTTCTCTGTAGTACCCACATGCCAAGCCATATAGCAGTGGGAATCATCAGCCGTTTCCACCATGCGGTGCGAGGCCTCAGGCGTGAGCGGAAAGTGTCCGCCCAGAAGCTTGACACCGAGCGCACCGCTGCGGCGTGAAAGATTGATGAAGTTCCTCAGTTGCTCTCGGTCAGGATTGTTTCCAGAGATATTTCGGCCAGGAAGAATCGCATTGAGGGCAGCAACGTTGATGCCTACATTTGCGCAGCTGAATTCATCGAGAAGTTTCTCAATGGGTCCAGACATATCGAGCGCAGTTGTGACGCCTGCTCGTGCGACCATGCCGTAGCTCAAGGGATTAATACCAAGATGCACATGCGTGTCGATGATGCCGGGCTGAAGAACCAGACCGCTGCAGTCGATGGTCGTGCAGGCTGAGCCAATGGCTTCAACGATGCAGCCGCCTTCGACGGCAACGTCCCCCGTCCTTAGAGAGTCAGCCTCCGGATCGGCGATTAGAGCATTGCGCAGAAGAATGTCATGCATGATGACGTCTCCTATCAAAAATGTTCTCAATCAGACCAGAATGAAGGCAGACGCAATGAGCGCTACAAGCATTCCTGGGATCAATCGCTTGGCGACAGCCAAAGGATCTGCACTGGCCATACCGGCCACGATGATGATGGCTCCGGCGAGCGGACTTGCTGTGCGGCCGAATTGACCCGCAAGGATCGCCAGCAGACCGAGAGAATGAGACTGCATGCCGAAGTGAGCCGCTTCGGGCGTGATCGACTGGTTAAAAGCCCAAATTGCCGCCTCACCAGACCCCGTACCGAGCGCCATCAAGAAAGGTCCAAAAGCAGCCCCCCAACGCGCGAATTCATTCGACCCCTTGAGAAACTCGATGAAGGCAGTTACGGCCCCCGTAGCCTGCAGCCCCGCAGCAAAAACGCCTGCAGCAACAATGAGGCCGATGACTTGAGCGTATCCCGTGCCGCATCCCTTGAAAAACGCCTTGGAGATTTCACCTGGATTCATAAGCGTTACGGCGGAGATAAAAACGAGACCGATCAGCATGGCAGCAACCACATCGATACCCGCCTTTGGGAAACTAATAGAGGCGACCAAGAGGACGATCAGAGGGACCAGAGGAGCCACAGCCTTGAGCGGCTGGACTTTGAAGGCGGATTCTTGCTGACCGGCATCGGACTTAGCAGCCGCATCTTTTGCTTCTGCACCCGCAAGATGGTCCTTATTCTTCACGATCATAATGGCGGAGTTGACAATCACCGAAAGCAGAACGAGACCGACGATGTAGGGAGCAGCCCAGATAATGAAGGCCATAAGATCCATCTCGGCCATCTTAGCGACGTAGATGTCATGCGCACATCCGGGATTAAGCAGCAAACCAGCCATTGTGCCGCCCCCCGCTGCCGCTGCCGCCGGTCGGATGCCGGCACGCAATAAAAGCGGAATAAAAGTCTCGCCAGCCGTTGCAGCTGTGCCCGCTGCCGACATGATCGCAATATTGATGAGGAACGTCAGAATCGTGGCCGCAGGAATCAGCAGTCCGCCAAGCTTTTTGAGCGGAGCGGCTACTGCAGCAACGAGGTGCTGATCACATTTAGAGGCCTGAACAGCAAACGCAAAGCCCATTGCCGAGCAAATAGCAGGAACGAGCGTGATGTTCGTCATTCCTTTGACGAAAGCTCCGAAAGCTTTCATGGGCGCTCCCGAAGCGCAGCAAAGAATAAAGCCTGCAACGATGAGAAGCATGCGTGTCTCGAGACGCTTAACAAGTCCGAAAACAATGAAAACAATGGACGCTATCGCTAGCCAGATTTGCCAAGTCATGATCGGGGTCCTTGGGTTTTAAAACACTGAAGAAGGTTGTTTATGAACTTCTGGGTGAGAGGCTGATCGGAGGAGGTCTCATCCTGAAGGTGTAGTTTGAAGCGTTCACACCAACAAAGAAAGGCAACAAACAACTACTATTCATTGCGTTTCAAGCAATAATTAACGATATAAACCCTCACAGCAAACTCGTTAATATTGAAATATCAATATTTTTATAGTTGTGCAGATAGCGCCCAATCATTGCGTATATCGCAACGATCAAGGGTTAAACCCAGTTCTTTTGACGGAGACAACTGATGGCCAGAACTGACGACTTGAATGTTTGGCGAATCTTCTGCGAAGTCGTTCAAGCTGGAGGCGTGAATGCTGCCTGCGATGTACTTGAATGCGAACCAAGTACCGTGAGCCGTGCGCTCAAGGCAATCGAGACAGAAATAGGGGCTCCCATTTTTCTGCGTGAAGGGAGACATTTAAAACTTACGGAATTGGGAGCTCGAGCGTACGATAAGGCTATAAAACTTCTGAATGTCCATGAATTGATGATCCAGGATCTAAAGGGAGATCAAAATGCCCTGTCCGGCACAATTCGTTTAGCTTCGCACTCAGGCATCAGCTCCATTGAAATCACGCCGCATCTCATTGAATTTCGAAAAACCTATCCGGATATCACACTTGAGCTGCATGATCTCACCAAGCAGATTCCCGAGATTTTTCATTTAGCGGATACCCCTCCGATACATCTGGCTGCGGGCTATGGGCCGAATCGCCCAATCGATGGACTCGTTGCTCGATATCTTGGTGAAATGCCTTTTCTCTGCTGTGCGTCACCCCTCTATCTTGAGCGGTTTGGTGCACCGCACCATCCGAGCGAATGCGTGAACCACATCGGCATCCTCATCAATTCTCCAACTCGAGTAGCAACTCAAGAACTTATCCGTGATGGGATTGCTTATCCGCTTCGATGGAAGAGCTCAATGTCCTTCAAAAATTTAATGGCCGTACGAACGGCCGCTGTGCTTGGTGCGGGCATTGTTCCGGACCTCCCGCTCTTTCATGCTGTTGAGGCACTCCGATCTGGTCAGCTAAAAACGATCCTTGAGGGATGGCGCTGCCCACCTGCTTCCTGCTTTATTTATGCGACACAGGAAGCCTATGAAAAAAGACGGGTACGTATTCTTTTTGACTGGCTGGCGGAATGTGAACAAAAGACACTTGATAAATTACGCCAGGAATTTCCTCAGTTCTATGGTTAATTACACATTTTAGATTAGTGCCTATAACGAATACATCCGCAAAAAAACGCCAGATGGAGCACTTTGCGTTAACTATTTAATTTTTTAGATCGAAATCTGTCACTTTCCGCGCCAAATCTTCTCACCTTCATTCGTACCGAACTGTGAACCTTGAAGCCAAACTGAGTTAATTACTGCATTTCGCAAAAAAGCTCCAGCCGTCTTCCGAGACTCCCGTCACGGACGGTCGGTTTTTCCACAGCGCGGCGAAGGACCGCTTCAGACCCAAAAACATCTACCGTTCGCTTAGTGCGGGTAACAGCCGTATAAAGGAGCTCTCGGGTTGCAAGTTCAGACGT
>UMFU01060878.1_pt1 | contig 10701 bp, 12 predicted proteins | sample 1965091 | NCBI WGS metagenome assembly UMFU01 (sample SAMEA4836054, study PRJEB28245) | human gut metagenome | biome: gut microbiome; material: fecal sample | place: Denmark | collected 2008
CAATTAAATAGCATAGCAATGGAACAGACAAAAAACATTGAACCAGAACGCAACCCGTTTGATGAGTACACAAACGAAGTGTTGTTTGCACTGAACCACCTTATTACAACAAATGAGGTGTGCAAGAATGACAAAGCGGTTATGAAGATAAACCGTTTCAAAAAGTGGCTTTTAGAGTTCACAGCGACCGAACAAAAGGCAATTCAATGAATGTTTAACAAATAAAAGTTACAACTATGGCAACATTTGCAAGTAAGTTTAACAAAGTTGGTTTCGGTATCGACACCAGCAACTTTGAGTATATCAAGTTGGCAGACATTTTCAACAGTAAGGACAACGGGGGCAACGATGTAGTACACCCGATTAACGGCATTTTCGTACACGCCAGCAAGAACGGTTTAGGCGACAGCCCCGTTATCATTGACGCAGAGGCGAAGAAGTTAGTGAACCTACCCTCACACATGGCAGAAACAGCCCGTGAAATACTGGCAGACAGTGAATCCGTTGAAGCGATTAAGAACGGCAAAGTAGGTTACACCATCTACGAGTATGAGAGCCACGGAAAGAAGTGCTACAATGTTTCGTTTGTGGACTTGTAATTTACTGTATTGTCTTACTTATAAAGGGGGAGGGTAAACACTTCCCCCTTTGGTTTATAAAACAAGGTTACAAGACATGAAAGGTGGTAAAATTGGATTCACAAGGGGCGTTTTTCGCAGTACGAAACAACCCTTACAAAAGTGGATATTAGACCAGTTGGAAAGCAGTCCAGCAGCACGAAGAGAGATTGCAAAGGTATTCCAACGGGCAAACAGACGTATTCAGAACATAGAACAAGCGGGGTTAATAAGTCCAGCGGTTGCAGCCTTGCAAAAGGGGGACATAGACACCTATACAAAATTTTCTATGCGCGGCGACTGGAACACCCTAAAAATGGAGTACACAAAGGCGATTTCGTTTTTGCGACAGCCTACCAGTACGGCAACGGGTGTAAGGCAGTACAACAGGCATTTAATGCAGTCCTACGACCTTAAACCCGATGAGTTCGACCTTATGGCAAAGAACCTACAAAAGAAGTTGCAAAGCATTGATGACACTAATTTTGTAGAACGCTATCTAATGCGATACAAAGACTTTACGGGGGAACTGGAAACAGAAGCCCGAAGTTTGAGCGACCAAATAGAGAGTGAAGCCCAAAGCCTTGCAAACGTACTGGACGACCAGTTAGAGCAAGCAGCGGACGACCACTGGAACGTGGTGGAACTTATGGAAAAGGACGTTAAAAAGATAATGGACGATTTCGACAAATTCAGTATGTAAGTATATGAAGAAAATACCGTTTAATGAAAAAGATGCCCGAATATACAAACCGACTGACATAGCGACCGTTTTAGAATTGTCCGTTAATGAAAAGAACTTGACGGGCAACAGCAAGGGGGAACACTTTTATAACGTGCCTTGTTCCTTTGATATTGAAACAACCAGTTTTTACCGTGATGAGGACGGGACGGCATACGACTACGAACAGGCGCAAAGGCTTATGCAGAAACGTAAAATCAAACTGGAAAAGGCGGCTATAATGTACGTTTGGCAGTTCGGTATTAACGGGCGTGTGATAGTTGGCAGGACGTGGGACGAGTTTACGGAAATGTGCGATGTGATAGCCGACACCCTACAACTGGGGGAGAAAAGGCGGTTAATATGCTACGTGCATAACCTTTCGTATGAGTTCCAGTTTATCCGAAATTGGTTTGACTGGGCAAAGGTTTTCAGCATTGATTTGCGAAAACCTATTTACGCTATTACCAGCCGTTTTATAGAGTTCCGTTGTAGTTACTTGTTATCGGGTTACTCACTGGCAAAACTGGGGGAACAGTTGGTAAAATACAAGTGCGAGAAGAAGACGGGCGACCTTGATTACTCACTATTGCGACACCGACAAACACCCCTTACAAACGCAGAAATAGGGTACTGTATAAATGATATAAAAGTAGTGATGTGTTACATACAAGAACGCATTGAAGAAGTGAAGCACATTTGCAACCTACCTTTGACAAAGACGGGTTTTGTACGCAAGTATTGCCGAAAGCACTGTTTACGTACAAAGAACGCAGAGGGAAAGACCGTGCCAAACTGGGACTACGTTAATTTAATGCAGGAACTACAAATAACGGGTATAGATGAGTTCAGAATGTTGCAACGTGCCTTTGCAGGCGGTTTCACACACGCAAACGCAATATACACCGATGAGATAACCCCCGAAGTGGATAGTTACGACTTTACCAGCAGTTACCCTTATGTAATGGTATCCGAACAGTACCCGATGAGTAAGGGCGTTTGCATACAGGTAAAGAGTATGAAACATTTTGAGTTTCTTATATCAAAGTATTGTTGCGTGTTTGATATTGAGTTTAACAACATATTCACAAGCGAAACGCAGGATAACCCGATAAGTGCCAGCAAGTGTTTTATAAAACAAAACGTGGTGGAAAATAACGGACGTGTGGCAGCGGCCAAACAAATAGCCCTTACAATAACCGACATTGATTTTCACATAATAAAGAACTTTTACCACTGGGAAAGTATGTGTGTGGGTAAGATGTACTGTTATAAGCGTGGTTATTTGCCGACCGAGTTTGTAAAGGATATATTACACCTATACGAAAAGAAAACCACGTTAAAGGGCGTGGACGGTATGGAAGTAGAGTATTTGAACAGTAAGGAAATGTTAAACAGTTGTTACGGTATGTGTGTAACAAACCCCCTCCGTGATGAGTTCGTATATAACGGGGACTGGGACACCGAACACATGACACCCGAACAGCAAAGCAACTTACTATATACCTACAATTCCAGCAAGAACCGTTTTTTGTTTTACCCGTGGGGTATCTTTGTAACGGCATACGCAAGGCGTAACCTATTCACTGGCATATATGAAGCGAAAGACGATTATGTATATAGCGACACCGACAGTATAAAGTTAATGCAGGGCGACCAGCACAAAGCGTATTTCGCAGCCTACAACAAACAGGCAGAACAGAAGTTACGCAAGGCGTGCAAGTTCCACGGCATACCCTTTGAGATGTGCCAGCCGAAGACAATAAAGGGCGTTACGAAGTTGTTGGGCGTTTGGGACTATGAGGGGCGCTACACCCGTTTCAAGACACTGGGGGCTAAACGCTACATGGTAGAGCAGGAAAACGCATTGAAAGCAGGGGGCAAAAGTTACCCTGTATCTTTGACGGTTTCGGGCGTAAACAAAAAATGTGCTGTTCCCTACCTTATGGAGAAGTACGGGCAAAACGGCATATTTGACGCATTTACAAACTACCTTGATTTGCCCCCGAAAGCGACAGGCAAAAACATTCATACTTATATAGATTACGGCATAACTGGAAGCATTTTCGACTATTTAGGCAACGAGTGCGACTATAACGAAAAATCGGGTGTACACCTTGAACCTACAGGGTACAGCCTTAGTTTGTCCGTTATCTATCTTAATTATTTACGTGGTATCAAATTCAAAGATTAAAGGATATGGCAAAGAAGAAACAGCAGCAGGAAAGCAACACCCCGAAATTTTACGATTTGGGGGAGATACTGGCAAAGAACGCAGACTATAATCTGATATTTGGCGAGCGTTCCAACGGTAAGACATACGCAGCGTTACGGTACGGACTGGAACAGTTTATTAACACAGGCAAGCAAATGGCATATATTAGGCGTTGGCGTGAGGATTTGAGGGGCAAACGTGCCGAAAGCCTATTTGCAAACCACACCGCAAACGGGCTTATTTCGACCCTCACAGACGGAAAATTTAATGAAGTGTTCTATGTATCTAACAAGTGGTTTTTGTCGTACTACAACGAAGAAACGGGCAAGCGTACCCCGTGCGATGTGCCGTTTTGTTACGGCTTTTGTTTGTCCGAGCAGGAACACGAAAAAAGCAGCAGTTACCCGAATGTTACGACCGTGGTATTTGATGAGTTCCTGACAAGGCGTTATTATTTGCCCGATGAGTTTATGTTGTTTATGAACCTTTTAAGCACCATAATACGACAAAGGGACGATGTAAAGGTTTTCATGTTGGGTAACACTGTAAACAAGTATTGCCCGTATTTTACCGAAATGGGGTTAAAGCAAGTTCCAGTAATGGAGCAAGGCACAATCGACATTTACCGTTTCGGGGAACACGGGGCAACGGTAGCCGTTGAGTATTGCAGTACGGTAGTGAAGCACAAAGCCAGTAACAAATACTTTTGTTTCGACAACCAAAATTTGCAGATGATTACGGGCGGTAAATGGGAACTGTCAGTATATCCGCATTTGCCCGTGAAGTATGCCCCGAAAGATGTTTTGTTTGTGTATTACATACAGTTCAACGACACTATTTTGCAGGGCAACATTATACAGGCGGGTAACGAGAATTTCACGTATATACACATGAAGACAACTCCGATTAAGGACACCGAAAACAGCCTTATTTACTCACTGGAAATGAACGGCAAACCGAACTACAAACGCAAACTTATAAGCAATGCCAGTTACATAGAACAGCAGGTAGCCCGATATTTTGCGACTGATAAAGTTTTCTATCAAGATAACGAAGTAGGCGAAATAGTACGAAATTACCTTATAACGAGTGCAAAAACGAACATTATATCACTAAAATAAGGTTAAAACAAAATTTTCTGCAAACGGTACACTTTTAACAAAAAATAAATTTGTATATTTGCAGAAAATTTATATATGTACGTATGAAGCGAAAAGAAAACATATACCAGCGTTTCCAGTCCTACGTTAAAAACAAGGACACGGCGGTAATGGCTTTCATTGAAAACACGTTGGCGAAAACGCAGGCGATGTTTGTCTATGAGGGTTTGCCCGACACCGTGCCAGCCGAGGAACTGGAAAGACTTTTGCAGACAGAGGGCAACGCCTTTTTTGCAGAGGTAAACGGGGACTTGTACGCCTTACAGGGAGCAGCAGGTGGAGAACCAGACCCGTACAACAGACCGACAATTTACACGGTAGCGAACCCAGCGTTAAAACTGAACAAGTCCTATAAAATCGGGGTGGACGGTGTGTTTATCAAGAACGACACCAACGGAAACAGCCTTTTGCCGATTATAGGCAAATTTGCCGTGTTATATACGGACGGTATTATATCACTGAACACAGCCAGCATTTTAACCCGTATTACTATGCTGATAAGTGCCAGCGATGACAAGACAAAGCAAAGTGCCGATGAGTTCTTAAAAAAGATACTGGACGGTGATTTTTCCGTTATCGGGGAGAACGCCTTTTTCAAGGGCGTGAATATGCAGACAGCAGCCACCAGCAACACCCAGTATATAACGCAACTTGTGGAACTTGTACAGTATTACAAGGCGAATATGTTGAACGAGTTGGGGCTAAATGCCAACTACAACATGAAGCGTGAACGACTGAACACGGGCGAGGTTGCTATGAATGTGGACGTACTTTTGCCGTATGTGGATAATATGTTACATGAAAGACAAAAGGCACTGAAACAGGTAAACGAAATGTTCGGTACTGAAATAACCGTGCGTTTGGGTAGTTCTTGGTATCTGGAGCATGAGAATTACGAAAGTTTGGTTACAGGCGTGGAAGTGGTAACGGAAGAAGAACGGGAAAACGACCCTACCAACGAAGACACCGACACCGACCAGCCAGCACCGACCGAGGAACAGCAACAGACCGAGGAAACCGAACAGAACGACCATGAACAGCAGGAAGAACCCGAACAGACCGAGCAGACCGAGGAAGGGAACGAACAGGAACAGCAGGAACAAAGCGAAACCGAGGAACAGACCGAACAGCAGGAACAGGACGAAGACCATCCAGCCGATGAGGACGAGGACACCGAGGAACATCGTAAAAAGAAAGGGGGCAAGAAATGAAGTACAAAGAACTGTTTACAGAGGGTAACGGGCTTTTCGCTAACTACTTTTACCCTGATTACATGGAAGAGTACCAAACAATCTTTGCCCGTACCGAACCCGAAACACTGGACGCATTGGCAACGTTTAAGTATGGCAACCGTACTTTGTCCGAGGGGCTGACAGCGACAACGGCAGCACCCGTTTTGCGTGGTATCATTTCAATGCGTTTAGGCGACTGGCTGAAACAGGCGGAAGCAATGACAACCGAGTACAACGCAGTAACACCGACCACGGCAAAGGTAACGAAGACCGAGAACAGGAACACCAGCGAGCAGGGAACGGACAACACCACAAACGCAGAAAAGGCGTTTAACGATGATATGTTTACGGACGGGGAACGGGACACCAGCGAGCAGAACAAGACACGCACGGAAACCGTTACCAGTACGACCGAGCATCAGGGAACCACGGGCAACGTATCGGAAAACGTGGTTAAAGAAATGGAATTAAGGCGTAACAAGTGGCAAGAAAAAATTATCTTTGCACTTGTAAGCGAAATAACACTTGATATATACGAATAATTTGTTTAACAATAAAAATTTTGCGACATGGAAGTAAAGCAGATTTACACGCTTATTAACAGCGTATCGGGCGAAGTGTTGGGCAAAACCGACATTGTGCAGGAAGATTTAACGGGCGTTGTGGACTTGGGTACGGAAGTATTCAACCAAAACGCAGTGGACAACTACGTTAAAAGTTTGGTAAACCACATTGGTAAGGTGGTATTTGTAAACCGACCTTACAGCGGTAAAGTACCGAGCGTTTTAATGGACTCTTGGGAGTTTGGCAGCGTACTGGAAAAGATTTCGGCGGACATTCCAGCAGCCACCGAAAACGACACTTGGGACTTGACGGACGGGGAAACCTATTCACAGGACACGTTTCATAAACCGACCGTTACGGCAAAGTTCTTCAACAACAAGGTAACTTTTGAAGTACCCGTATCAATTACCGAAAGACAGGTGAAGGAAAGTTTCAGCAGTGCCGAGCAGTTGAACGGATTTTTAAGCATGATTTATTCAGCCGTTGAAAAGTCTATGACTATCAAAGAGGACGCACTTATTATGCGTACAATTAACAACATGGTAGCCGAAACACTGAAAGCCGACAAAACAGCGTTTGGCGGTGCAAGTGCCGACTATTCAAGTGCAAGCACCGTGCGTTGTGTGAACCTTTTGAAGTTGTTTAACGACAAGTTCCACCCAGCAGCAGAGGAAACACCGAACCCCGACACAATCACAGCAGCGGACGCAATCACGAACCCCGAATTTATCCGTTTTGCGTCTTACACTATGGGACTGTATGATGACCGTATGCAGACCGTTTCCACGTTGTTCAACGTTGGCAAAAAGGAACGTTTTACCCCCGTGGATATGTTACACACCGTTCTTTTGTCTGACTTTGCAAAGGCAGCGCAAACCTACCTTTATTCAGACACCTACAACAAAGAACAGGTACTTTTGCCAAACGCTGAAACCGTACCGAGTTGGCAGGCAAGCGGACTTAATTACGACTTTGCCAGCGTTTCGACTATCAACGTAAAAAGTGCCAGCGGTGAAGCCGTGAACATTTCGGGCGTGTTGGGCGTTATGTTCGACCGTGACGCATTGGGCGTTTGCAACCTTGACAGACGGGTAACAACCACGTACAACGCAAAAGCCGAGTTCTTCAACAACTATTTCAAGTTTGACGCAGGCTATTTCAACGACACTAACGAAAACTTTGTTGTGTTCTTTGTAGCATAACTTTGTAAACATTCATTAAACGGTGGACGGGTTGGCGGTGGTAACATTGCCAGCCCGTTCTTTTTAATACTGGATAATATGATAACAATACACTTTTATAACTACTTGGGACACCCTAACACCGTTAATAAGAAGTTGGGGCAGTCCACGGACATACAGGGCGTTTTGCGTTCTAATTTCGACATGGAAAACCCCGTGTTGCGTATCCGTTACAAAGGTATTCCAGCGTTCAATTACTGTTACATTCCCACACTGAACCGTTACTATTTCATAGATAACGCACAAATTCAAGAGGGGGACGCTTTTATATTGTCTTTGCGTGTGGACGTGTTGAAGACATACGAAAGGGAAATAACGCAAGCCCGTGGGACTATCACAGAGAGGGACAACGCAGACACCCACATTAACACCCGTTCTTTGGTTTATTCCACTTTGCCGAACTTTGAAAAGTTGGAGTTTCCAAATACGGGGCTATTCAGTGAAGAAGGCAGCATAATAATGGTAACAATTAAAGGCGATAAATAAACATGGAAAATGTAGTTAATAACATACCGAACAGCCAGTTTACAGCAGTACGCAACGGGTACGATGTTACTTTGACGGTAACGGCAGATACTGGCTATAAGTTCACGGGCGAAATTAAGACACAATATACGGACGGTTACGGAGATTATAGGGAAAGCCCGCTAACGTTGAGCAGCGACAAGAAAACAGCTACTTTAACGGACGAAATGGAGCAAAGCCAAATAACGCTTACAGGCAGCACAATAAGCGAGGACGTACCCGAACCGACCGTTATAAACAACATAGCCGACACCACATTAACGGTATCTTTCGACACCGTGAAAATTGATATTACCGTACAAAGCAGACGTTACCCCCGTGGGCGTTTCTATGATACGGGGGTACAGTACACCAACACGGCAGGGGAAACGGCAACGGCAGACCTACAAATTACCGTGAACGATTACGACAGCACGGCACGGGTAACTATCACGGACGCAGACAGAACCCAGCCTATAACGATAAACGGGGTTTTCGGTGGTGTGCATTTGGTGGAAACGAGTTTAACGGGTTGTTCCTTCGTGAACCCTATACCCGAATTTGTGAAGCCGAACGGCACGTTACCCGTGGAACTGAAAGCAAACGAAAACACCGAGTTTGAAGAAGCCCCCGTTTTGTCATGGCGAAACGAATACGGCTACTACAAAAGCAAGAACTTTGATTTGTCCGATGAGAAGACCACGGCAACGGCATACATAGACACCAGCGACCCAGCCACCGAAATAGGCGACTATGAAAGTATAAGCATTTCAGCGGACACCGTACCCGTTACGGTTATAGGCACTAATTACGGCAGTATTAACGTGTATAGGGTAACACTGGATAACCTTGCAGACTTTGCGAAAAAGCGTTTTTTCAGAACCGAAACAACGGGCGAGGGTACAAATTATTACCTTATAGACTTGGGTCAGTATGTGAACCGCATAAAGAGAATACATACCGAGATACCGACCAGCAGCACCGACCAGATAAAATGCGGTAACTATGAAACAGGCATCGAATGTTTAGCCCCCAGCAAAGACCGTGTAACGCTTGATTTCGGCAGCGTGGAGATACCAGCGCACAACAACGACAACACCGACTATCAAGGCGAAATACAGTTGTTTTTGCCGTTCAAGGGGTTTGTATCTATACCCGTGGAATACGTGGGTAAATCGGTACGACTGGAATACGTTATTAACACGGTAACGGGTGAGGGTATTGCGCGTTTGAGTTATAACGGCATTGTGTTCCATGTTGAAGAAGTTGCACCCAGCACCGATATAATTTACACAGCACCGCAAAACGACACTGTAAACCTTGTGGGGTCTGACAGTTGGAACGAACAACTATTATACGGACTTGAACCGTATATAAAAATGAAGTGGTACACCAGTAAGGACAAAGGCAGCAGGAACAAAGACAACGTAACGGACTATATAGGCACGTTCAAAGGGTTTATTAGAGCCGAACACGTGGAAAGCATTGCCAACGTTAATATACTGACCAGCGAGCAGCGTTCAATATACGAACTACTGGAACAGGGCGTTTATATTGAATAGCGTTATTTACGGCAAATTTGCCCCGTGTTGCGTTTATTTTGTTCGGGTGGATATGTTACCAACATACGAACAGAAAAGCCAGCAGAGGCAAAATATGGTACAAAAAACGGGGTACTACTAATTAAAGCAGTACCCCGAACCATGAAAACCAATCTTTGAACCTACTTTTTACCCTTTTTCTTTGGGGCGTTCATGTTGTTAGCCCAAAACTTTTTCAAGTGTGCTTTGCAAGTCGCCTTTCTTTTCGTTGAAGTGCCATTGCTTATACTTGTAGAAATTGCCACTTTCAAGAATGAAGAAATAAGCGTCGTTCTTGCAGTCCTTTTCGACCTCAAACTTTTCGTGCAAGTCTTCGTACATCTTTTGCACGTTTGGCAGGTTTTCGATGAGAATACCCAGAACCTTTTGAATATCAGAAATGAAGCCTTTGCAGTGTTCACTTTCGGTATCTATTTCACCTATACCTTCTTTAACGAGTTCCAGCGATTTGAGGTAAATCTCGATAACTTTTTCAATACCCATAATTAACACGTGTTATTTGTTGATACTATCTTTGAGAAACTTAACTTGATGGGCTATTGTTTCCAGTGCCTTGCAGACCCTTTCAACGTGTGAAGTGTTCCAAACCAAATCGGTAAGGCGGTTTGTATTATACATATCTTTCAACTCTTGCAAAACGTCTTCGGGCTGTTTGCCCTCTGATACATAACAGTCATTTTGTATGTTTTCGATACACCCCGAAAAGTCACGCAGCAAGTCGAGATAATCACTTAAAGCGTCTGTAATATCGAAGTCGTTTGTTACGTCTTCAACGGCTTTAACTATCATTTCAAGTCTGAACCGTTCAATGTTTTTTGTCTGTTCCATTGCTATGCTATTTAATTG
>UMFU01007661.1_pt1 | contig 10565 bp, 6 predicted proteins | sample 1965091 | NCBI WGS metagenome assembly UMFU01 (sample SAMEA4836054, study PRJEB28245) | human gut metagenome | biome: gut microbiome; material: fecal sample | place: Denmark | collected 2008
AGCCGGGTGACCATTTCCAGCATACAACCCCTGCCGCCTACCTCGATATACTTGGAAATGACAAAATAGGCTTCCTCGTCCTTGAACTCGATCTTATTCAGGATGGTCTTGCGGGCGTAGGCTTTGGCGGAGATGCAGTTTTCGCACCGGGTATCCTTGTTCCATACCATGTGGCAGTTGCCGGGCTTTTCGGTCAGGATGCCGTCACTGTCCAGCGCAAGCACCTTGCGGTGCTCCGGGTCTACCAGACGCACCACATCAAAGATGCCCTGCAGCCGCCGCAGGAAATGAGTGGGGTTCTCCTCCGGGTCGATGGCGGTCAGCAGCTCTGCCTGATGCTCCACGCGGTGCTGTTCATCGGTGAGCTGCCCCAGCACGTTCACGCAGCGGCGCACCCCGGCACCGCTCCAGATGGTATGCAGCGCCATCCGGTGCAGGTGCGGCTTCCCATCTCGCTGCACCATGACCGGCAGCACCACGTCCGGCGCTTCCGGCGTGGCGCGGCTGATGGCCTTGGAAAGCTTGCGCCGATCCTGCTCGTTCAAAAAGCTGAGTCCCTTGCCCTGCGCAAAATCGGTCACCGTTTTTTGCTGCAAGGGCTCGGCATGGTAGTCATACACGGTCACGCTGCCGGCCAGCAGGTCGTAGTCGAACCGGATGCCGCCGCACTGGGCGGCGTAGAAATCCGTGCGCTCCTTTTCCTGCTCCAGCAGCAGCTGGGAGTGGTTTTCCCGGGGCAGCGCCTCCCGGTGCAAAATCTCCTCGGAAAGGCGGTGGGTCTCCTGCCGGAAGCCCCTGTCCCACTCCGATCGGGCCAGCTCGGTGCGCAGCTGCTCCGAGGACTCTCGCAGGCAGTCCAGCAGCAGCGGGTTGAACGCGCCGCACTCGCCGTTCAGGATCATGCGCAGCGCGGTGTCGTGGTCGTAGGCGTGCTTATAGCAGCGCTCGCTGGTCAGGGCGTCGTACACGTCCGCCAGTGCCACCACCTGCGCCGCAATGGGGATCTCATCCCCTTTCAGCCGGTCGGGGTAGCCATTGCCGTCCCAGCGCTCGTGGTGCCAGCGACAGATGGCGTGCGCCACCTGCAAAAGCGGCTCGTCCCGCGCAATCGCCTGTCCCAGATCCTGCAACATCTGTGCGCCCGCCACGGTATGTTTCTTGATAATGGCAAACTCCTCGGCAGTCAGGCGGCCGGGCTTGTTCAGGATTTCCTCTGGGATGACGATCTTGCCGATATCGTGCAGCGCCGAGGCGGTGCTGATGAGGGCGATATCGCTTTCATCCAGCTGATAACGGTCGGTCTTTTGCACCAGCTGATGCAAAAGCAGGTCGGTCAGGGTGCGGATGTGCATAACATGCAGCCCGCTTTCGCTGTTGCGGAACTCCACCACATGGCTCAGGATGCTGATCATCAGCACGCTGTTGTGCTCTTTTTCGTACACCTGATCGGTAACAAGGCGGGTGAGCCGCTTTTGCTTGGCGTACAGCATGAGGATATTCTTCACCCGGCGCAGGATCATAATCCGCTCGAAGGGGCGGCGGATATAGTCTGCCACACCCAGATCATAGGCACGCTCAATGTTGGCGGTATCCTCTGCCGCCGAAATGACGATGACCGGGATCTCGTCCAGCCATGCGTGATACTTCATCACCCGCAGCACGTCAAAGCCATCCATGCCCGGCATCATTAGGTCCAGCAGCAGCAGGGAGATATCCGTGCGCTGCCGCATCAGTTCCACTGCCGCTGCGCCATCCTCCGCCTCCAGATAGTCATAGCCATCGCCCAGTATCTCCTTGAGCAGGGCACGGTTGATCTCGGAATCATCCGCGATCAGGATCTTCGGTTTCTCGTTCATGGCCATGTTTCTCCTTTTGCGGCGCATCCTTCTGCCCCGGCTTTGTTCCGGGCACACCGTCCGCACTGACTGGATGTAATAGGTTTTCCCTGGCATCCGCTTTATAGCATTCATTTATACTTTACTGGATTTTACAGCAAAATGCAAGGCTGCGTGCAACATTTCTGCCATTTTCCGGTATTTTCCGCAAACGTTTTCATTCCCGGTTGTATAAATGCAATCCAATTTTTACAGTACCCTTTGCAACCGTTGTTCGAAAGCAAGCCGTTTGTCGTTACAGCCCTTCCTGTGAAAATGCGGTTGCCGCGCTCCGCAGAGCGCGGCAACCGCGAAATATAAACCTTATTTCCGCTGATGATGCGCAGAGCAAAGCGGAGCGCATTTTAAATCGTTCCACGCAGAAAGAAAAAGGACTGCTGCGCAAAACACGCAGCAGTCCTTTTAAGATTCATTCTTGGGGCATCATGGCATCGAACCAGCCCATCAGCTCCGCAGCCATCTGTTCCAGCCGGGTCTCCGGCTGCCATGCAGGCTGTGCAGGCTCCGGGGGCAGTGCCTGTTCCGGGGCGCAGAGGCTTTCTTCCGTTTCCGGTGCAGGCTGTTCCGGTGCAGCCTCGCACTGCGGCACAGCCTCGGGGGCGGTGTCCGGCTGCGCAGGTGTTTCCGGGGCGGTCTGCTGCATGGCGGCAAGAGCAGCCTCGGCTCTGCGGCAGGCGGCTTCGGCCTTTTCTGCCCGGGCATTGGCCTGTTCCAGCTGCTCCCACGCCTGCTCACAGGCGGCTTCCAGCTCTGCATTATCGTGCTTGAGGGCAAGCAGGGTGCGCTCAAAGGCGAACATCCGGGTCTGATACCGGCGCACCTCGGCGCGTGCCGCAGCCAGCTTGCGGCTCAGCTGCTCTGCCTGTGCCCGGGCGCTTTCCGCCTGTGCTGCGGCAGATGCCTGTACAGCGGCCTGCCGGGCAAATTGTCCGCGCAGGGCACCGGTCTCCCGCTCTGTCTGCACCATGATGCCCTCCCATGCACACCTTGCACGGGGCTTTCGCTGACCGCATGGGCGCAGCTGCCAGCCCCATTGTAGCCTGTAATTACTTCCGCTTGTTCAGGATGGCCAGCAGCTCGTCGTAGTAACGATTGTCGCTGCTTTCCTCTTCCACGGCCTTCTTTTCAGCCGGAGCAGCAGCCGGGGCGGCATTGGATGCCGGGGCTGCGCTTGCGCCGGTATCGCTGCTGAACACCGCAGACGGCACAGACTGTGCACCGCCCATGGCGTTGTTGATGCTGTTGCGCAGGTCGCTGGCGCTCTTGTTGTCAAAGCCGGTGGCCACAACGGTCACGCGCATCTCGTCGGACAGGTTCTCATCAAAGGCAGTACCCCAGATGATGTTTGCATCGGGATGTGCGCTCTGGGTGATGAGGCCTGCGGCGGTCTCCACATCCTCCAGACCGATGTCCGGGCTGGAAGTGATGTTGATGATAACGCCGTGCGCACCGGCAATGCTGGTCTCCAGCAGCGGGCTGGAGATAGCAGCCTTGGCGGCGTTCTCGGCCTTGCCTGCACCCTTGGCGCTGCCCACGCCCATGTGGGCGTAGCCGGCATCCTTCATGATGGAGCGCACGTCGGCGAAGTCCAGGTTGATGAAGGCGGGCACGTTGATCAGGGCAGAGATGGACTCAACGCCCTGACGCAGCACGTTATCGGCGGCCTGGAAGGCGTTCATCAGGGTGATCTTTTCCTGACTGATCATCTTCAGGCGCTCGTTGGGGATGACGATCAGGCTGTCAACGTGCATCAGCAGGTTGGCAATGCCCTGCTCGGCCAGACCCATCTTGCGCTTGCCCTCAAAGGAGAAGGGCTTGGTAACGATGCCAACGGTCAGGATGCCCAGATCGTGTGCCACCTCGGCCACAACGGGTGCTGCACCGGTGCCGGTGCCGCCGCCCATGCCGGCGGTGATAAAGACCATCTGGGAGCCCTTGAGTGCGTTGGCGATCTCGTCCTTGCTTTCTTCAGCGGCGCGCTGGCCGATCTCCGGGTCTGCACCCGCACCGCGACCCTTGGTCAGCTTGGAACCCAGCTGCACCTTGACCGAGGCATGGTTCTTGGCCAGTGCCTGCTGGTCAGTATTCATTGCGATGAACTCCACGCCCTGCAGGCCATCGCTCACCATGCGGTTCACGGCGTTGCCGCCGCCGCCGCCCACACCGATCACCTTGATCGTCGTAACGTTTTCGTCCAGTTCTTCATCGAGCATCAATGCCATAACTTTGTCCTCCATCGGATTTTTATGTGGAACTGCGCAAATGCCGCACAGAAATTATCATACGATATTTATATAACTGTATCGTATCATTTTTTTGCTCCGATTGCAAGACAAAATTGCTTTTTCGTGGGTGTTTTTTTCACAACCCCACTCCGGGCGGGTATTTCCTGCCAAATCTGTGCGCCCAGCCCCGCCAAAAGCCGGTCAAGGTCTGCATATCCGCGCCGGACAAACTCCACCCCGCCAAGGCGGCTGCTGCCCCGGGCAGCCAGCGCCGCAAGCGCCAGCGCCGCCCCGCCCCGCAGGTCCGGTGCGGTCAGCTTTGCCCCGCGCAGCGTCCCGCCCGGCTGCACATACAACGTGCGCTCTGCCACCCGGACGTTCGCCCCCAGCGCCGCAAAGCCCTCGGCACAGGCAAAACGATTTTCAAACACCCTGTCCTGCAGGCGGCTTTCCCCCTGTGCGTAGAGCATCACCGCCGCCAGCAGCGGGGCGGCGTCCGTGGCAAGGCCCGGGTAGGGCGCTGTATGCACGTTTCCCGCGCCGCGCAGTGCCCCGAACCGTGAAATGGCGGCAGCATCGTGTGCCCGCTCTACGGTGCAGCCCATTTGTTCCAGAATTTCCAGCAGCGGGGCATACAGCCCGGGTGCGCAGCCCGCCAGTTCTACCCTGCCGCCCGCCGCTGCTGCCGCGCAAGCCAGCGTAGAGGCGATGATGCGGTCTGCCACCGGCATGAAGGTGCAGCCCGCAAGGCAGCGCCTTCCCTGCACCCGGATGGTGTCGGTGCCCGCCCCCTCCACGCAGCCGCCGCAGGCGTTGAGAAAGGCGGCAAGATCCGTGATCTCCGGCTCTTTTGCAGCGCCATGCAGCACGGTCTGTCCCTGCGCCGTGGCGGCGGCCAGCAGCAGCGTCTCGGTAGCGCCCACGCTGGGGAAACTAAGACAAATTTCTGCGCCCCGCAGCCCCGCCGGGGCGTACAGTGTAAGCCGTCCGGGCGCTGCGGGCAGCTGCCGCACGCCCATCTGCGCCAGCCCCTGCAAATGCAGGTCGATAGGTCTTGCCCCGATACGGCAGCCCCCGGGCAGCACGGTGCTTACCCGCCCCAGCCGCGCCAGCAGCGGCGCACAGAACAGGATAGATGCACGCATCCGGCCTGCGGCCTCCGGTGCAAGGTCGGTGCGCAAGGGCTGCCCCTGCACCGCCAGTTCTGCGCCCTGCCAGCCCGCCGTGCAGCCCACGCCCCGCAGCAGGGCAAGACAGTCCTCCACGTCCGTCAGGCGCGGCACATTTTGCAGCCGCACCGGCCCGCTGCACAGCAGCGAAGCTGCCAGCAGCGGCAGCACACTGTTTTTGGCCGCAGGCACTTCCACCCTGCCCTGCAAAGGCCGCCCGCCCGTAATGATCCAATCCCCAGCCATGCCAAGACCCCCGTTCTGCAAAAGATACCCCATGGTATGCAAAACGAGGGTCTTTGGTCAACAAAATGCGCCGGAAACGGCTTTCCCGCCGTCTGCGGGATTTGTCCGGTCATTTGTCCGTTTTTTTTCGCATTTCCGCGCCGGTTTTGTCCCGTTGCGGCAGGAAATATCGCCTTTCATCAGCTTTCGCCCCGGGACACCGAAAGCACGATGCCCATCTCGCCCAAAAGCATCATCAGGCTGGTGCCGCCGGAGGAGAAAAAGGGTAGACTGATGCCGGTGTTAGGAATGGTGTTGGTGACCACCGCGATGTTCAGCACCGCCTGCAGCGCCACCTGCACCACAAAGCCCACCACCAGCAGTGCCCCGAAACGGTCCGGTGCATAGGCTGCCAGCGTGATGCCCCGCCACAGCAGCGCGCTGAACAGCAGAATGACCGCACACGCGCCCAGAAAGCCCAGTTCCTCGCAGAGGATGGAAAAGATGAAGTCGTTCTGGGGCTCGGGCACGAACAGATGCTTCTGGCGGCTGTTACCCAGCCCCAGTCCCGCCGCCCCGCCAGAGCCGATGGCGTACAGGCTCTGGATGGTCTGGTGTCCGTCGCCCAGCGGGTCGGCAAAAGGGTCGAGCCACGAATTGAGCCGGTCGGCGGCGTAGGGCACCAGCTCCGGCATGAGCACGATGGCCGTGCCGATGGCGGCAGCGCCGCCTGCTCCTGCCAGCATGAACCACCGCAGCCCGGTACCACCCACGAACATGAGCACCGCGCCAATGCTTAAAATCAGCACCGTGCCGGAAAGGTGGGGCTCCAGCAGCATGAGCACCGCCACCACCCCCAGCACCAGCGCAAAGGGCACTACCCCCACCGCAAAGCTGCCCATGCGGTCATGGTTCAAAGCGATGATATGGGCAAACACCAGTACCACCGCAAATTTGGCGATCTCGCTGGGCTGCAATGTGCCAAGCCCCGGCAGCACAAGCCAGCGCTTGCAGCCGTTATATTCCGGCATGAACAGCACCGCCGTCAGCAGCACCAGCGAGAGTGCCAACAGCGGCCACGCAAGCTTGTGATAGATATGGTAGTCCACCCGGCTGGCCATCCACATGGCCCCCAGCCCTATGGCGGCGTACAGCAGCTGCGGCCGCACATAGGCAAAGGCGTCCTGCCGCCGGTACAGTGCCACCGCGCTGCTGGCGCTGCACAGCATCACCAGCCCAAAGGCTACCAGCGTGAGCACCAGCACCAGAAAAGGCAGGTCCATGGGCGGCAGCGGCCGCAGCAGCCCTTTGCGGGCAGCAGTTCTGTGCAATCCCGGTCACCTCCGTTTCTGTTATTGTACGCGGATGCGGGGGCGGTTAGTCATACGCACCGCCCCCGGGCGCATAAACTGCCCGCAAAGGGGGTGCTGCCATGCGCGGTTCAAAACCCACAGACGCCCTGCGCACTTTGCCGGAGCGGGAGTTTCGTCTGCGGGCACGGCTCATTGCGGTGGGCCTGTGCGCCGTCTGCTTTGCAGGGCTCATCGGGCGGCTGTTCTGGCTGCAATTATGCACCGGCGGCTGGTACACCCAGCGAGCGCTGGGGCAGCAGCTGCGGGACACCGTTGTGCCCGCTGACCGGGGCAAAATATACAGCGCCGACGGTGCGCTGCTTGCCGCCAACAGCAGCTGCTGGACCCTGCGCGCCAGCCCCCGGGAGATGCCGGAGGAAAAGCTTGCCCTTGCCGCCAAGGGGCTTGCGGAGATTCTGGAGCTGGACGAGGCCAAGCTGCTGGAAAAGTTCAACGACCGGCGCTCCAACGACTGCCTTTTGCGCTACCGGGTGGAGCGGGAAACTGCCGATGCCGTGCGGGATTTCTGCGCAGAGAACGGCATTACCGGCGTGCGCATCAATCAGGACTCCAAGCGCTGGTACCCACAGGGGGAGTTTTTGGCCTCGGTGCTGGGGTTCACCAACGTAGACAACGCCGGGGTCAGCGGGCTGGAACTGAAATACAACGACACCCTTACCGGGCAGAACGGCGTGGTACTGACCGCCGTGAACGCTTGGGGCTACACGCTGGCGCAGAGCTACGAGACCGAGCTTGCCCCCGTGGAGGGCTGCGGGCTGCGGCTGACCATCGATGCAAATATTCAACATTATCTTGAAAATGCGTTGAATTATGCGGTGCAGGAGCACCATGTAGCTGCCCGCAGCGTGGGCATCGTGCTGGAGGTGAACACCGGGGCAGTGCTGGCCATGGCCACTACCCCGGCCTACGACCCCAACCAGCCCCGGGTCATCGCCGACAAGGCCGCGCGCGCCGCCGTAGATGCCCTTTCCGGTAAAGAGCGCGCTGCCGCCTTGCAGCTGGCGCAGCAGACCCAGTGGCGCAACAAGGCGGTAAGCGACCTGTACGAGCCGGGCAGCGTGTTCAAGCTCATCACCTGCGCGGCGGCGCTGGATGCCGGAGCCATTACCCGGCACTCCACCTTTTACTGCGGAGACTCTATCTCGGTGGCGGGCACGCGGTTCCACTGCGCCAACCACAAGCGTCACGGCAGCCAGACCGTGACGCAGGCGCTGGAAAACTCCTGCAACCAGAGCTTTATCCAGATCGGGGCGCGGCTGGGCAAGCAGGCTTTCTGCGATTATTTTGCCGCCTTTGGCCTGCGGGAGCCCACCGGCATCGACCTGCCCGCCGAGCCAAAAAAGAGCCTGTACTACACCGCCGACCGCATGGGGCCGGTAGAGCTGGCGTCCTGTGCCTTCGGGCAGAGCAGCAAAATTTCCTATCTGGAAATGGCTGCTGCCGTCTGTGCGGTGGTAAACGGCGGGCGTCTGATGCAGCCGTATCTGGTATCGGACATCCTAGCGCCGGACGGCAGCGTTTTGCAGCACAACCAACCGGTCTGCAAGCGGCAGGTGATCCAGCCCGCCACCTCCGCCGCCATGCGGGAGATGATGGAGGCGGTGGTGCTGTACGGCGGTGGGCGCAACGCGCAGATCGCGGGCTACCGGGTGGGCGGCAAAAGCGGCACCAGCCAAAAGCTGGACAGCGCCGACGAGAAGGCGCGCATTGCCAGCTTTGTGGCTGTAGCACCCATCGATGACCCGCAGTTTTTGTGTCTGGTCTGTCTGGATGAGCCACACAGCTGGACCACTGCCGGCGGCAGTCTTTCGGCACCGGTCTGTGCCGAGGTGCTGGAGCAGACGCTGGTGTACAAAGGAGTCCCCCGGGCAGCAGACACCGGCAGCGCAGACGCGCAAGCCGCTGCCCTGCCCGCTGATGGAGACAGCTTTGATGGGGCGTGATGATTTGGAATGCGCGCCGCGTTCGCTTTGCGCATAAACAGCGGAAGAATGATTTTTAATTTGCAATTCTGGAAAATCTGCGGATTTTCCAGAATTGCCTTTTCACGGGAGGGGTCGTGGCGGGAAGCAGCATTTGCAGCGCCGCTTTCTACGAAAGCGCGGCGCTGCGGGCGAGCGCTTGCTCCCCCTCGGGGGAGCTGTCGCGCAGCGACTGAGGGGCTATGGATGGAGAAGCGAAAAAAGCGTTAAAGCGATAGCGCCGACTGGCGCAGCGCTAGCTTTTTTGTGCTTCGACTTCTTCTTTAGGATTGTCAAGGGCGAGCAGCCCTTGGCCCGTTGCGGGGTGGGTGGAGTCCAGAGGTAGGGAGGGGGGAGTCGGAACACCCCTCCCTGCCTCTGGCCCAGCGGAGCGTCTTTGCACGCTTGCGGCAAGCAGATACCTTTACCCGCAGCGCCGCTACAAATGCTGCTATTCAGCCGCAAAAAAATAACGGAACGTCCGCAGACATTCCGTTACGCTGAAATGTATAATAATTTTTAGTTCTGGTTCGGCTGGGGACGGAAGGTGATCTCGCCGGTGGTGCTGTCCATGGCGTCCACGATGGCAAGGCTCTCCAGCTGGATGCCCTTGCTGCGGATCAGCTCACCGCCCTGCTGGAAGCCCTTTTCCACAGCAATGCCGATGCCCTCTACGGTGGCACCGGCTTCCTCGGCCAGTTCCAGCAGACCCATCAGGGCGCAGCCGTTGGCCAGAAAATCGTCGATGATCAGCACATGATCCTCCGGAGTGAGGAACTTTTTGGACACGATGACGTTGTATATCTTTTTATGGGTGAAGGACTGGATCTGGGTCTTGTAGTTGTCGTAGTCCAGATTGATGCTCATGGATTTTTTGGCAAACACCACCGGCACGTTCAGCTCGCTGGCTACCACAGCCGCAATGCCGATGCCGCTGGCCTCGATGGTGAGCACCTTATTGATGGGCTTGCCCGCAAACAGGCGCTTCCACTCCCGCGCCATCTCGCGGAACAACGGGATGTCCATCTGGTGGTTGATAAAGCTGTCCACCTTGAGTACGTTGCCCTCGCGCACAATGCCGTCCTTGCGGATACGATCTTCCAGCATCTTCATAAAATATATCCTCCAACCCTTGCAGGTGCGTTTTCTGCCTCCGGCTCGCCCGCCGCGAAAAGCGCCTGCCTGTTTTCCATTCCCGGGCGCGCGCCACACGCACCCATCATATAATGTTTCACCTAGTATACCGGAAGCATCCCGCTTTGACAAGGGGTTTTCTTTCCAAAATTCGTAAAAATACGGCACCAAACCTCTTCGTTTTTTCTAAAAGTATGACCTTGTCCAAAAATACCGAAACTTCGTGAGGTTGTCGGGTCATTTTTGGTTTATCCTCCCTTGTTCTTTCGCGGTTTTTGAGTATACTATTCTTAATAGGAGAAGGGTCATATCCGGGATTTTTGACCGGACGAGGAGGAAAATGGTATGAAAACAGGACTTGTGCTGGAAGGCGGCGCTATGCGCGGAATGTTCACCGCCGGCGTACTGGATGTGCTGATGGAGCATAACATCCAGCTGGACGGTGCCGTTGGTGTGTCGGCGGGGGCAGTGTTCGGCTGCAACTACAAGTCGCACCAAATCGGGCGCACCATCCGCTACAACACGGAATACTGCACCGACAAGCGCTACGCCAGCTTTGGCAACCTGCTGCGCACCGGCAACC